>VTLG01013295.1_pt1 | contig 18746 bp, 28 predicted proteins | sample 4694571 | NCBI WGS metagenome assembly VTLG01 (sample SAMN12604809, study PRJNA352737) | marine metagenome | biome: ENVO:00000447; feature: ENVO:00000209|ENVO:00000569|ENVO:01000036; material: ENVO:00002151; isolation source: viral sequences binned using virsorter ...
TGCCAGAAATGTCAAAAGTTGTTGAATTATGTAAAGCTTTTCAAGTAGTGCTTATTGAAGATGCAGCACACGCACTTGGAGTAAAACATAATGGCAAAATGGCTGGTACTTGGGGAGATATTGGTATTTATTCAATGCAATCTTACAAGATGCTTAATGCAGGGGAAGGTGGCATCATTGTTTCTAATAATGAAGAGTTAATGTGGCAATGTATTCATATGTCTGGTGCTTATGAAAACAATTACAAATTGCATATGATAGAAGGTCGTGGTGGTAATAAATATAGATGTCAATTACCAGTTTTTAACTGTCGTCTAAATAATTTAAGTGCAGCTATTGCAAGACCACAATTACAAAGAATTGAAAATACTATTGTGCAAACAAACAAAAACTATATGTTGTTTAAAGAAAAAATGAAAGAGTTTAAACAAATTTCTTTTCCACTTTCTGATCAATTTTTAATTGACCCAACAAGATTAGAAAATTTGATTCCAGAGGGTGTTCTTGCTGGTTATACAGCTATGAATAGACCTGTGCGAGATTCTATACAAATGCAAATAGATTTAGATGAAAAATGTAAAATGAGCCTATTGCATCTTTGTAATACACATAATATTCCAATATCTTTTTTAGGTGGAACTAATAATACAAACGCAAGATTATTTTGGAATTGGCGTTTTTTACCTTATACAATTAGATATGAGGATATTTGTAAATATACAAAATCAATTTTGGACAATGTATTTGACTTAAGATTACCTTTGCATTTTACAGAAAAAGAAACATTGGCAGTAGCAGAAGGGTTTGCTGCTTTTATGCGAAGATTAACTGGAAAGGGGGTAACATTAAAATGATTGACTTTTTTAAAAAAAGAAGAAAACTTGCCATTGATTATGATGACTTAATGGGTAAGACAGTTATTCGTAGCTTTGATGGTGCTAAGTTTAAATGTGTAACCATACAATATGGCAAAAATACTAAAATTTTATATGTAAGCATATTGCGTTGCTATGATTTTACAAACATAGACACGGCAGATGAATATGCTTGCGCAGTAGCAAATAAAGCTATTTTTATTGATTGGGAAGATTTTTTTCTGAACTATGAATTTTCTGAAAAAGAATGCGAAACAATTTCTGGCAATAACTTTTCTAATAATTTAATAAAAGCTAATTGGCGTAAAATGAAAAAAACGTTTGTTAAAGATTTTGAAGATGGTTCACATAAAAAATTAAAAGGAGAAACTAATGAGTGATTCAATCAAGTTAAGAAGGTTAAAAAAAATGCGTCTTGCTAATCTTGAAAAAGAATTTCTTGACGATACTTTAAAAGGCTATGACCATTATGTTTTTATAAACGAAAGAGGAAAAGCCCAAGTAATAACAGAGCAAGGTCGTTGGGTTGCTGAACATATACGTACAGCAGTTTTAAAGTTTAATTATCAAGTTGATGAAGTTAATAAAAAAAAATCTGTAAAAGAATTTTCAGAACTTGAATTACAAGCTTATGAAAAAAAATATGTTACTTAAATAATCTTTTTTTTATTTTATTTATTAGAGTTGGTTTTTTTCTTATCTCTTTTACTACAAGATTGGCTTCAAGTTCTACCAACCTACCAAGAATAGAAGCAAGAAAAACATCTTGATGCATTTGGTGTCTAACTAAATGTGTACAGTATCTTTTTATATTGTCATAATCTTTACTCTGCATAATTTCTCTACAACGCATTTCAACAGATAGTTGCAATTCTGCTGGTGCTTCCTCTATATCTATGTTGAGAAATTTTTTAATGTTCATTTATCTGGAAACAACTGTTTTTCTAAAATATCTACAGCCCTATCATCAAGAGTATTAGTAGTTTGTTTGCAAATAGTTCTTAATAAATCAACAACCAATCTTTTTACAGCAGTTGTTGTAAAAAAAGTTGTTAAAATAGGCCTTAAAATTTTTAACATTATGTTAAATATGTGTGTTACTTTCCAAACATAACAAGAAATGCTACATTTGGCACATGGCTGTTTGTTAAGCAGTGGTCAAATGCTTAAAGATACCCACAAGCAGCTTTTTTTTTTATGGAAGATCAAGAACCAAGCAAAGTTGAAACCATTGTTAAAGTCTGTGTACTTCTCTGGTCGGCAACACTTTTATCCCTTTCATACTATGAACCGCCAAGTGGCAAAAAAATAGTTGATTTTGACCCGACATTTATTGCAAGTATTTTTAGTGCGTCTACTGCGTCACTCGGTTTTCAAATAAAAAAGAAAAAAGATACTATAGTGGATAACAAGAACTCTAAAGTAGGCATTAAATGAAAAAACTTATTTTATTCGCACTATTAGCTTTTCCTGTTGCAGTGCAAGCAAATGGTACTCCAACTTGGACTACTGGCTCTAGCAATAGGACTGAAAATACTACTCAGACAATAGATCGCACCATTGTTACTGAAAAATATGGTGCTGCTGTAAATACTTGGGAAGCTACAAACATTACTGTAACTTCTGCCACAGATGGTGGTATTGAAGCAGCAGACGCTATTTTTACTCCTACTGATAATACTGCTGAATGGACATTATCAACAACTACAAAATCAGCTTCACAAATGATAGAACAAATCACTCAGACAGATGATATTACGACCACAAGCGTTATTACTAGCTTGTCTGTGTTTAGTCAGTAATTCAGTCAAAGCTGAATCTGATACTAATGTAACTGCACAACCAAATGCTGTTGGCAACTCTAGTATCATAAATCAGAACATGAATATTAATAATGGAATGACAGGAAAGCAACAATTTGGAACTTTAGTTTGTAGTCAGCCAACAATGGCTGTTACCCCATTTTATACAGGCAACGAGGCAGAAAATCCTTATACAGAAAATCCTACTTATAGTATTAATCAGGGTTGGGGTGTACAGCTATCTTTTATGATCCCATTGGGAGATAATAAAACTTGTAACGAACTATCAAAGATAAAACTAGAGCAAGCCAAAGAAGAATTAAACAAGCAAGAGCATGATAAACAGCTAGTTCGTGTTTTGAAATGTAGTCAGCTTCACGCATCGGGATATATGATTAACCCTAACTCTAAGTTTGCATATATCTGTAGCGATGTAATTAATATACGAAGTTATGTAAAAGCTAATTCTGATCTTTTTTCTTCAGATTAGAAACTTCTTTTTTAAGAATTTTGGTAAATATTTTTTTAAATATTTTTTTGATTTGGTTTAGTACAGCTTGACCCGCTATACCACCAGCAACAGATACAACTGAAGCAGTACCAGCAGCGATTACAGAAGATGCAATGACTTCTGGTGCAGGGATAGGCATTTCACCAAAAAATGGTAAATTGAAAGTAGCTACAGTTTCAGATGAAGTATTTTCTAGGTTTTTTGGTAGGTTCTTTGGGATCTGCTCTTGGTTTATACCTTGCACTTCCTCTTTTGGTTCCTTTTCTGTTGAAGAGCTACCTCCCTGATCTACCTGCAATCCCGACTCTACCTGTTCCAGACTCGGCAAAAGAATTGGATCTAAAAAAGGCTCTTCCACTACAGGTGGATAAAAAATTGTTTTAGGTGGTACAAGTACATCAGAAGTATCTGGCAAATCAGGTAAAATTATATCCATAACTTAATTAATAGAAGTAGAAATAAATAGTGTCTTACTTCTGCCAATTCCTACTTCTGTTAATAACATAGCAGAAATTTAAAATTTAGGATTATTTTTTTTAACTTCGCTGCAATGCTTGAACCATTCGCCCCTGTTATCTAATACGCCATACTTTTCTATGTCTTTGGTCATCATTGAAAACTGTTCTTGCATCTTTTTATATTGCTGCTTTCTGTTTTTAATAACCCGATTATTTTTTTCGTATTTATCAGCTAATTCTTTATAACTGTCCATGTGCATTTTAGTTGGTCTTATTACATCTGATACATTCCAAGTTTTTATAACAGCACCATTACCGATATCCAATAACATAATTTTATTTACATCAGACATTATTGCTTTTGCTTCTTCTTCTGTTTTTCCGTTTTCTGTTAAATGTATAAAAACTAAAGATGATAACTGTGGCATTAAGTCGGTTCAGTAGGCCATGTAATATTTGATAATTTTGTATCTGTTGGAGTTTGATTTGCTGGTAAATCTCTTAATGCTTGCCTATAAGTTTTCTGTGCATCGGTCATTGTTCTATCAGGTGATGCCATCCAATCAGTTTCTTTTAGTTTCATGTTTCTTTGATACCTTAATTCAACTAATGCTAAAGAACCATTTGCAGTTTTCCAAGCTTCCCAAGCTGCATTTATCTGTTCATCAGTAGGCTGTGCATCTGGATTTCTGCCGTCATCGTACCATTTTGCAATACTATGTGTTGTCTTATTTAAAACATATTCATTGTTATTCAAGCCAAGTTGCTCAATAGCTAAATCAATATCAACGTCTGCATTAATTGTCATGATGTCATCCTCCAGATTACAACTTGTGCATAAAATTCTTCTTCTGATGCAAAATTAGCATCTCTTCCAAGGCCAGTACTTGATTTTGATGTAGAACATCTATGTTTAAGGAAATAACCTTCACTTGAAGCATTAGTTACTACACCAAAACCATGAGACATCTGCACGTTCGGATAGCTTGTATGACTGTAGACATTATTTCCAAAAAGTTTGTCAGTACCGCCATCAGTAACAATTTTAGTTCTATGTACACCAATGTCAAATCCACCTGCTTGAAAAAACATTAAATATGTCCCTGCTGGTAACTCAAATTCACCTGTACTTGTATCTAAAGTACAAAAACTTTCTCCATCATGTTCTTCTGTATTTAAAACTCTTACCCTATCTGCTCCATTAGTAAAAGTACCAGCATCAGTAGCATGAGCTTGCTTTTCTCTTAATATTGCAACAGCAGTACCAACTCCGACACGCTTAAGACTCACACCATCTCCATTATTGAGATACAAGTCTTTGTATGAAATTACTCTGTCATCCATAAATTGAAATGCAGTAACAAGTGAAGTGCTTGATGTGTTTGCACATTTGACAGTTATTTCTCCGCCACCTGCTGTTGTTTGACTTTGACCCTGTATTCTTGCTACTACACCAGCACCAGAACTGTCAGAACCCCTAAAATCAATTCTTCCAATAACTTGATCTGTACTTGTAGTTGTATCTATATCACGGAATTCTATAACATTTGTTGTAGTACCATCTTCTCCAGCACTTGTATTACTATCCTGAAGTACTAATCCATCACTACTAAAGAAAGCCTGTGTTGTTGTACCATCGGTTTGAAATAAAATAAAATCGTCACATCTAAGAGTTATATCATCATCAGAATCAAGCAAAATACTAGCACCATTACTACAAACCAAATCAAAAGCATTAGAAGCAGAATCAAAATCTAAAGAAATATCATTTCCAGTACCAAACCTTATTGCTACATCATCATTAAAATCTATACCTGTTGCACCACCTACGCCAGCGGCAGAACCCCATGTAAGAGTGGTTGGTGTAGAAGAATCCGCTAGTAACGCTTGCCCAGCTGTTGGTGCTACTGCTGGTAGTGTAAGAGTTACATTAGATGCTATTGCTGCTGGTGCTTGTAAGGCAATGTAATTAGAACCATTTGCAGTTGCTTCCTCAAACCTAATGTCTGCTTGATTATCAAGTATTGCATTGCTTGTAAAAGTAACATCACCTGTAAAAGTTCCTCCTGATAATGGTGCTAATCCAAAATTTTCAGTTCCTATACCACCAGTAATAGAAACATTAACAAACCCATCATTTGCTGCATTTCTAATTTTTAAGGTGTTATCACCTGTGTCTGCATAAAATTGGTACGCATACGTTGTACTGGGATCAGAACCACCAGAGTTATTTGAATTTATCGCAGCAAGAGCATTATTAATATCAGTTCTTACGGCATTTCCCGTTCCATTATCAATTACTCCATCATGTTGTGCCATTTAGCTCACCGTTAACCTATAGCCATAAAACCAAGTTTCAGCCGTAACTGTATTCTGGTTGTTGCCTTCATTGTGTTCAACGTATTGTGCCACAGTATCTCCAACTGATAAATCCAGTATAAGTTGAGCATGAACTGATGTAAACACATCAGCCGCAGAACAATAAGCCCTTGAAACCTTTCCATATGCCGTTAGCTGTGCATCATTTACATAAAAGGACATTTGTATAGCATCACCATCCTGTAAATCATCAATGCACACCTGACCACCTATTACATACTTTCCAGCCTTGGCTGTTGGTACTGTAAATTTATAAGTTGAAGTATTATATGCGGTATCTGTATCTAAAATTTCTGTATTGTTATTAACAATGGTAAAAGTTGTATTCGCTATAGCTTGCGCTCCACTTGGTCTAACAGCAAAAGCTGGTTTATTTATACCAAAATTTGTATCTATTACCCCAAGTTGTATAAAGGCATTATTTGAGCCGTTTCTGATTTTTAAAGCTAAATCAGATGTATCAATATGCGGTTGATATGCTGTTGTTATTGATGGGTCGCCTGATCCTGAGTTAAGTGAATTTATTGCAGCAAAAGCAGAATTTATCTTTGTGCGAAAAACCGAGCCAACATTATTGTCAACAACAAATCCATTTCCTCCTGTAGTATCAACTCTAGCCATCAAATTCTATTAGATATTTTAAGTTTACAGTAAAAAAGAGGATATGCCTATGATGTATCACCTTTTCCAAAACCTGTTGCAGAGTAACTAAATGATCTGTCTACTAAATTATCATTACCATCTGAAAATCTAATATTAAAACTTGTTTCGGTAACAGCGACAGCCTGATAATTCGTGGCATTTGAAGCATCGTTAACATCATTTCTATCAGGAAAAACATTAACAGTTGGTGGTGTTTTAAATCTTTTTCCAAAGCTGCAAATCAATCCAACAATTCGAGAAGAAAGCAAACCAGTTGTCGAATCTATTGTTACTGGTATTGAAAAAGTGCAATTTCCACTTGTATCTAAAGAACTTGCTGCCGTAACTGTAAATCTTGTCGTATTAATAACTGTAATTGTGTAAGTGCCATCGACTGCATCACCACTTGTGAAATCCATAATGACAGAGTCACCATTGCTAAGACCATGGGAATATGTAGTAGAAGCAACAGTTATTGTTGTAGTTCCACCACTCGCTGTGTAAGTAGCTTGAAATGGATTTGTCACAAAAGTTCCATTTCTTTGTGTTTCTGTTCTCGGTGCAAGAGATCCTGTAGCTCTTAATGTAGTAACTTTTATATTTTCATCAGGTTTAGTTGAAGTAAATACAGCTTTAAATTTATATCCTCTACCTTTAAAAGTAGCATTACTGAACTTTTCAAATGCAGTAAATGTAGGACTTCCAGAACTGGGGTCATCATCAGTCGTTGCGACAAATAAATCTACTTTTGGTTCGTCTACCTTCGTACCATCAATATCAGAAAATAAGTCTACCTGATTTCTTGTATCTATTTCTGTATTTTTTAAAAATGTAGTTGCAGCAATATTTTTTATAAAATGTGTAGGCATTTTATTATTTGCACCAAGATCGCCAGTAGTTGTAAATTCATAAGTTCCAGTTGTTGAAATAGTGTCTCCAATCTGATCTAAATTAGGTGTTAATGTATCAAAGTCAGTTTCATCATCAAATAATCCATCACCAGCTAATATCATTTCTAAACCATTTCCATCTGGAGAAATCGTACAGCCTGTTTTTGTACCGCCAAAACTGGCTCCATCTTCATTTATGTTTGTAATTGTATCTTGATCGTCTGCTTCTGAATCATCTAAAGTAAATTGTACTGTTTGAGCATTTTCAGAAAAAGTACCATTGCTATCTTTTGCTCTTATAACATAAGTACCAGCAAGTTTTGGAACTACTGCCTCAGTTGATGTGCCACTAACAGCGTCAATTATAGGACTTGAATTTTGAAAACTACCCCCAGTTGTAAGATTTGTATGTTTTATATAAATACTTCCCCCGTTTATCATTGAAATATCTTCTGATTTGTTCCAATGTAATTTTACAAAGTTTTTATCTACAGGTTCGACAGTAAGGCCAGTTATATCATCAGGGGGTGTAATTTTTCCAACAACTTCAAAATTTTCTATCTCTATTGGTGAACCTGATGGAACTGCCGCACCATTTAAAGAAAATACGTCAATATCATATTCACCAAGCTGTGCATTTAATATATCAACTGATGTTGATTGAGTAGTTATTTCAAAAGAATCTTCTTCTGGCGGAAAAACAGCAACTTTATAATTAGCCGCACCTAAAACAGGCTGCCACGAAATAGTAATTTTACTTTTAAGTTGACCATTTTCTGCATAAATTTGTTCTTGAATAGATAAATCTTGTGGCGGATCAATAATTTGATTTAAAACAGTTGTTTGGGCTGTCTGCAATGATAAATCGCTCTCAAAAGTTTCTATGAAATCATACTTATCTGAATGATAAGTAATAGCGTTAACTGCATAAGTTTTAGTATTTGTATTTTCTTTTACTGTTAAAACACGATAAAGAGCAAGAGCTACACTTGTATTTTCAACAACAAAAACACTATTTGCCTCTGGTTTTGTTGTAAATGTAGAAGCTCCAGTTGTCCCATCTGCTCTAGTAATATTATTAACACTTATAGTCGCCCCTGATACGCCTGATATTGTTCCACTCTCTAATGTTCCATCAGGTAAAATAACACTGATTGTAGGGGTATTTGTGGTAGGTATATCTGTAAATTCTATGTCATCAACAACTATTGTTGAAGTTATAGAATTTGTAGCGGAAACAATCCTTCCTCCCCTTCTCACGCCAGCTTTCATTGGATCGTTTACACCGATAATTTGATTTGGTTGTAATAAAACACCTTCAGTTATGGTTGTTTCAAAGTTGATAGTTTCAGTACTTCTCTGATCTTCAAATAAAATAAATCTTGCAAGTCTTTTTGCCTGACCAAAAGAAGTGCAGCCAAAAGCATCAATTTTTTTATGTATGACTCCTAAAGCTAATTTTGCATTTGTATCATTTGTAAAAGAAGAAGCTGAAAACAAATCAGCTAAATCTACTGTGACATATTGATTTTTTTGTAAAGTCTTATCAAAAAAACTTACTGAAACCTTATTTGCTCTATCTCTAACATCAGTTCCAGAATATGAAAAACCTTCATCTGTAACATTACTTCTGTTAAAAATATAGTCGGGTGTAGTTTGTGGTCTGTCTTGATTAATTTTTATTAATCCTTCGCTAAAAAAAGGAACCGCTCTAAAATTTGAACAAATATTATTAATCACATCAAAGGCAGATTGTTGATCACTAATAACACTATTAAAACTAAACCTTGGCTCTTTTTCTCCCTCTGTGACTAAATTTTCAACAAGCTCATTACAATAAACAGAAGCGTTATAAAACGAATAAACATCAAGCTGTGTTGAATCTATAAAATCAGAAAGTTCAGACGTCAAAATGTCATATAAAACAAAAGCAGGGCAAGCACACCATTCTTTAACAGTTTTTAAAGTTCCATCAAAAGTACCACTAAAAGTTAATCCTCCTGTCTTTGAATCTACAGTCGAATTGCTTGGTATGGCTATCTTTTTTCCTCTTAGCAAAAATGACCTTTTTGGTAGACTTGGAAACTGCTGTGAATCAAACCTAAGAGCTAAATGAGCTATTCCCTCATAAGCATTATTATCTAAAATAATTGTAGATAACCCTGAAAACTTGATTTTATCAGGGAAAAGAGCGCCCTTATCATCTGTTATACGACTAACTTTTATTGAAACTGGAAATGTATAAGATGTAAATTGTGGCTTTGCCAATGAAACAATATGATCTCTTGAAAATGGTTTACTTGTTTTTCCTTTTATTGATAACGCCTTAAATTCTACATCTTTTCCACCAAGTTGATACTGGCTATCAATTACTGGGAAAACTGTGCCATCATTATCTACAATTTCAATTTTATATATAACTAAAGTGGCTCCTCCATTTTTTTTACTAAATTGATCCGCACTTATTGTTACTCTGACTTGATCAATCAGATTATTAGCATCGTGTGGAACTTGTATAGTTACAGGATTTTCTTTTGTTATTACAGTTCCTAATGTTCCAGAATTGACGGGGGTTTCGACCTGATTTATGCCGTCAAGCGGTTGTTGTGCTTGTAAAAAAACGGAACAAGTGCCGTTAGAATTTGGAACACCAACTAAAATAACCCCTTTATTATCAACCTTAAAATTATTAGAATCAACTACTTCTTTAACAAAAAAAGTTCCATTATCATTCATAAAGGGTTGACCATCAGCATTGGTATAATCAATTTTCAAAACATCCCCAAGTGAATATCCATGATTTGAAATGGTTATTGTAGTAAAAAAAGTCGGGAAACCATCTACTGTTACTTCAGTATTACTTGCAACATAAGTTCCTGTTTTTGTTGCGCCCTGTGCGCCCACACCCTTTCTAAAATCAACACCAATACTTTTAAAGTTAAAGTCATTATCATCAATCTCTACAAATCCAAAATTACCCCCCTCCGAAGTAGGAATCGTACTTTTTTTTAAGACTGTTGATGGCTTTAAAATTGGTGTTCCATTCAAGAATATATTTTTTTTGGCGGCCTGTGCATAATTAAAAGAACCAAGTTTAAAATTTTGTGCAACTGCAGCTGGAAAACCCTCTATTTCCCCGTCATTCAATGCTTCAATTATTGTTGCATATTGAATAGTTGTTAATTTTTTAGGTTTTTTAGGTTTATTGACACCTAAAGGTTTTTGCGGATCAAACATTTAATCAACGTCCTCCTTACCCTTACCAGAAAATTGTACAGTATCTACTGAAGATGAAACCACAATACTACCAACGACAGTCTCACCATAAATTAAAGGGATTGCAGTTCCAGAATTTACTGTATTAGTAATACCATTAAATGCACCTGAAATAGATTTATCTTTTTGTGCTGCTGATTGTTGTTGTTCGCTAGGGGATTTGGGTTTAGGTGATAATATATTAGAAGCTGCTTTTGTGATAATTTTAGTTGCAAGCATTTTTGCCGCAACCGGAACGGCAGTTTTAATTAACCAAGGTACAACAATTCCCAAAATGGCACCTTCAGCAACTGGAACCAATCTAAGAGTCTGATCACTCAAAGGGTAATTACTATTTTTTTGATCTACATATCTATTACCAACCTTAACATAATAATTTGTTTTTAAAAAAATATCCTCTAACTGTGGATAATTTGCTTGCAAAAAACTAAAAACTTGTCCTACATTATTTAACTTTGCATAAAAAACTTTTTGACCCAAAAGTTTGACAAGTTTGCCATATAAAATAATTTTTGTTCTTTTCATATAAAATCTTTAGGGTAAAATATTTTATAATCTTGTTTTTCAATACTAAACAGATAAAAAGGATAATCAAGAGAAACACATTTTTTTATATCGCCTTCTGACATATTCAAATCTCCTTTTGGATGACTGTGAACTATACCAATTATATTAGCCTTATCTTCAATTTCTATCCAATCATCAGGAGATATTAAAAAGTTTATAGATTTATCTTTTGCATAATTTTTACAAGGAAAAAAAACTGTTTTATTACCTTGCTTTGTCAAAAGTCCACAACTTTCCTCATCTTTTTTTTTATTTATATATTCAAAAATAGAAATTTCCCAAGTATCCATCAAATAAAATCACCTATTGCTGGAAATATTTTCTTTGTTGCAATTCTTGTGGGTAACTCAACATTTGGCAAATCTACAGCAGCTACCATTTCATATTCAACAATTTCTCTTGATTCTAAATTTTTTCTATTTAAAACATAAATTCTTTTTGGTAATTCTTTTGATGTATCTGGCGTACCAAATGGATTGAGATTATTTGCAAAGTTTGTTGCATCTATAAATTCAACCATAGTCTGTATTCTTGTAAATTTAGCTCCTACAAGATCATTACCAAAATTAAAACTGTTAACAGTAGCCATTAATGTTGTGAATAAAGATAAAATATTACTTATTCTCATTGTTGGTCTTGCAATTGCACCTTCACCGGATAGTTCAAAACCCATACATTCAATAGGGTATCTTTCATAAGTAACTCCAGCCCAAACAATAGAGTTGTTTGTTTTTAAACTCGTACCACTATGAAAATAATATTTTCCGTTATCGGAACTTGCCGGAGCATTTCCAGTAGAATAATGTATTCCTTCAATTAATTGAAGTTGGAACAGTTCAATAATTGCAGAGGGATCAACTTTTTGTAAAGAAGAAACAGGTATTGCCATCAGGGTTCAAATACTTCAATAAATGTAGTTGTGACAGTACATCGATTATTATAAGGAATAGAAATATTCCAACTATCACATTTATATTTACCTTGTCCTGATTTTGTTATTGATAAAGCAGTTGAAGTGATTGTCGCCTCTGCCGCAGTCAATGTAAAAGTATCTGTTCCAGTATCATTTTGAACAGTATAAGTTCCGTCAGCAGCCCCACTTGCAAAATCAACAGTTATAGTATCTCCTGCAGATAATCCATGATTAACAACAGTTGCAGTAATAGTTGTGGATGATTGAACATAGGTACCTGTTTTTGTGAACCCTTCACCTTCTGGGGTATAAGTAAAACTTTCATTCTTAAATTTTCTACTTCTTAAAAATCCATCAATAACTTCTGCTTCAGTTTGTGAAACAACAAAAGTTAAATTATAAACTTTAGGATTTTGTTGCAACCCCACAGTTAAGCGGTGTTCATACCCATCACCCAAAGCAATAACCCTCTGTTTTGGTGCTTGGTTTTTTACCTGTCCGTAAGTCGGTTTAATATTTACCGCTGTATCAAAATCAGCCATTATGAAAGTAAACCTCCACTTCTTTTCTGTCTTATTATCTCTTGTTGTATAATAACAGCCAACTCCTGACCGAATTGATTACCTTTTTGATCGCTGCCAGAAATTGACGATCCGCTTGCGTCTACGCTGACATTCACAACTACACTGCCACCTATTTGATCGTTTGGAATAATCGTTCCAGCGGTACGAGGAACAAAAATTTCAGCACCTTGCTCACCAACAATAGATGGCTTACCTACTGGTGGGTTGCCCCCCTCTGCAAATAAACCTCCTATAATTCCACCAATAAAACCACCTATTCCTTTGCTATCACCCTCTTTCGCTGCACCTTTTCCAACATTTTCAGCAAAGCCGTCAAGTAGTTTATCTAGTTGCGCGTCAATAATCTTATCTCTAATTCTATTCAATACATTAGTCATTGCATCACCAAACGACTGAGCGCCAGTTATTGCCTCTCTTAAGTTATCTTTTATGCTAGTTTCAATCTCTTCACCGATTGCAGTAAATTTTTTCTTTAATTCTTCTGTTGCTTTTTTACTCTTTTCTAACTCTTCATTTTTTTTCTTAAGTCCATCTATAATTTTTATATTATTTATAAGTTGTTTTGCATCCTCAGTAGTATATTCTTTTTTAATTTGATTTATTTTATCTTCTAAAGTTAGTTGATCATCTGTTTTTCCTAAAAGTTTATTTTCTAATGTATTTATTTCTTTAAGCTGTGCAATAGTAAGATCATTAAATTTTTTATCTTTATCAATATCTTTTTGTCTTTTCTTTTCTTCATCTAAAAAGAATTGTTGGTCTTGTAAAATTTCTAATTCTTTTTCGAGTCTTTTTAATCTGCCTTTAGCACCTTGGCCTGTGCCAACCTGTGAGATTTCAAACTTTTTGTTTGCAATGGCAATTACATTAAGAGCCGCTTCTGTGTCCGCTGAAGTTTCAATAATACCTTTTAAATTATTATTAAAATCTTTAGCTGCTTTTGCATTTGCCTCTGTAGCATTTTTATTATCAATAAATTTTGCAGTTAAAGCTCCAACAGCTACTATCGCCGCACCTAATCCAGTTTTTACTAAAGCTAATTTTAAACCCGCTAAAGCTAAATTTAATTTTGTTACTCCGCCAGCAGCTATAAACGAACTAGCGGCTACACCTTTCAAACCTGTAGAAGCTAAAGCAGAATTAATTGCGGCAGTTTGAAAAGAAATTGCCATTGTTGACAATTGTCCTATTAACAGGGGGGTTATAACTGTAATTCCTTTTATAGCTACAGCAATACCAGTAAATACAAGAGAAACTTTACCAGCCCCAGAATTAATAAAATCTGTAATTTTTTTTGTTAATTCTGTAATTCCTCTGATGACAGGTAATACGGCAGGGGCTAAAGCATCACCAAATGCCCTTGATAAATTTTCAGTTTCATTACTTAAATTTTTAAATACTTGCGTTGGGTCATTTTTTAATAAAGCTGCTAAAGATTTTCCTCCTTCGTTTTCAATTTTTTTCAAAGCCCTTATAACAACAGCACTTGTTATTTTGCCTTCACTACTAAATTTCTTAAGTTCGCCGACAGTTGTACCAAGCTCATCTGCAACAGGTTTTAAAATAGTTGGGATTTGTTCAGATATACTTCTAAATTCATCACCTTGTAAACGCCCAGAACCTAAAGCCTGTGCCAATTGCCTAAAAGCGTTTGAACTTTCAATTGCTGACGCCCCCGCCAGTTTTGCCGCTGTGTTAAATCCGAAAAATGTTGTTTTAATATCGTCAACCGATACACCCAAAGGTTGTAATCTTGCTGTTATATCTGTTATTCCTTCGAGCGCTTCTGTTGCACTTAAACCAAAAGTTCTTTGTGCCTGCGCTGCTAATTCTTGTGACCTTGCAAAAGTTCCTGATGCTTTTGTTAATAATCCAAGTCTTACGTTAAGTTTTTCAAAATTAGCTGATGTATTTATAGCCTGTCTTGCTAAAACAGTAATCCCAATGCCCGCAATAGCAGATTTCAAACCGCCAAATGATCTCTGCAAAGTATTAGTCTGATTATTAACACCTCTTAATGCTGTTGTGGCCTGCGAAGCATCAACTGTAAGTTTTACATTAGCCTGTGCCACAAATCAACAAAACCTTTTCTTATATATTACCTTCTATTTGCTCTTTGGCGATTTAATTCTCTTTTTTCTCTTTCATTCTTAACTTCATAATAAGCAGCCCAAAAAATCAGTTCTTCTTCTGTAATTGAAGAACGCAATTCCTGTAAAGTTTTACCTAGTTCTGTTGCGAGAAAAAATTCAAAATTAATCCAATTATCTCGCGATATTATTTTTTTGCTGTATCAACATCTAATTGAATATTGAACATAAATAATTCAATATCGTTCAAAACACTTTCTGGAAGTTCTCTTTGAAGATTTGGGGCGTCTGCGGGGCTAAATGCTGGACTTCCGTCTTCTTTCTCTGCATTTTTACAAAGAAGATAAGTTGATATTGTTAAAGCCTCATCTGTGCCTGCGGCTGCTTGAGCGCGAACACGATCATCCCTTGTTAAAGGTTTGAAGTATAAATTAGCTTTTACAACGCCATTTGCGTCTTTAAATTCATATTTTCTTCTGGCTGTCATCTGATCTTTATAAGATTCAGTTAACAGGTCAATAGTTCTTTTGTTTGGCATTGGTTAATTAGTTGACTAATAAACTCAATGTATCAGATAGCGCTGGTTATGGTACCACTTGTTATAAAACTGATATTTATTATTTGAACTTCGCCCATTGATGCGCCATATTCTGCACCTGTAATAATTCCCGCAAAACTGATTTTCTTTGCTGAAGTATCTCTATCAGGAAATAATTCAAATAATGCGTCAGCATTATCGCCTGTAGTCAAAACATCATCAATAATTGTTGTATAGCCTGCGCCAGTTTCATTTGGTTCATACAAAAGTTCAAGTGAACCTTCACCTTGAATCAAACCGCCGATATTTGATTTAAATGTATCGCCTTGTTTTGTTGTTTCCATCGTGTCCTTTGTTATAGACATCGACCAATTTCTTGTTTGTCCAACGTCAGCTTCGGTGCCGCCCGCGTTTTCAAACATAACTTTTCCAACATCGCCTTTGAGTGCCATAACAAAAGAAGAATCTATTTATAAATATATTAACTCTTATTTGATTTTTTTACATCTTTTTTTAATTTTTCTTGCTTTTCCATATATCGTTTACAACGTCCATCCCAATAAGCGGGGTCACGGCGACCTTTTACAGCTTCGATTGCATCAAGCATTTTTTCTGTAATTTCCATTAAAGTTCCTCAAAAATTTCAAAGGTCATCCGCAGTTGCGTTTGAAATTGACCTTCAGGGTTTGGATTGTCAATGACCTCAAGCCCTATTGGACTATCAAAGATCACATTAGAAACTGTAATTCTATTATATAAATCCCGCAACCTTTTGCCAATTGTGTAATTATCGCCTGAACCTATTCCCTGCGGTGTAAAGATATTAAAAACAACAATTCCGTTTACGCGATTCTGTCCACTTGCATTTCCCATTGTTAAATAATTAGTTTCCCCAAATGAAGTTAAACACTGAACAAAAGTTGTGACCGAATTACTGTCAAAAGACATATTATGAAAAACAACAGGAATTGCAGGGCTACTGGCAAGTTCTGTCGCAACTCTAGCTTCGATTGTTGCTCTTACTGTATTTAAATCAATAGCGGCCATTATTTACCCCTTATTTGTTTGTAAAGGTCTTGAATTTCGTTCGCAAGTTCTTTTGCCAACAAATCAAGATGTTTTGGTTTTATATTATTCAATGGACTACTTCTAAAAACTCCACCCCAAGACGGCGGCAAACTTGTTCCAAACATAACAGGTTCAGCGTATGGAACATTATTGTGAATATGATATTTTTTTCTAAAATTTTCTTTACCTAATTGATAATTTAAAGTTTTTGGCGGTCTAACAACAGAACCTTTGCCTGCGCTTCCATATTTACCCTCTTTTGCGGGTGCGCCGCTTTCTGCGTTTTCTCCTATCTGCCAAGAAACAGCAAGCCTTCCTGTATCTACTGGGGAACCTTCTTTAACAATTCGATCTCCCGTTAATACAGTAACCGACAACAAAGTATTAATTTGTTCTTCTGAATAATCGCCGATCTGATCAATTCGTATTTTTCTCATGTTCTTAAATAACAAACAAAAGTAAGTTTTTCATTAGCTAATTGATTTGTTTCTATTCTTATTATTGAATATGTAACAGAACCAACAATAACTTTATCTTTGGTTGTTGGTGTGGAAGATAAACTTGCCGCAGCAATTTGAATTTTTTTATCAGTTGCCTCTATCAATTCATTTACTTCTCGTAAATTAATATTTTCTAAAACACCCCTGATTGTAGTATCTGTATTTGTTTCTGTTATGACACCTGTTGTTGTATTATAAGAACCCGCAGAAACAGATCGAAAAGTTATATCCGCAGAAAGTTTTTTATTAGTTAAAACTTTTTTGAGTGCAGAAGATATTCCCATCAGATTTTATAAGCTATGCAAGCGCCACTTGATAAAGTAATACTTGTAAATAATCCGTAAATAGTCTGACCCGCAAGAAAAGTTTCAGAATCAATTGAATTTCCTGAATAATTATGCGAAGCAGTGTTCACCTGTGTATCTTCTTTAAAAAAAATACTTTTAAATCTGCCTGTGTGTGCGGCTGTGTCTGTAATTAGTTCGCCACCAAGTGTGTAGTCTGGATCTGCGTTGTACATAAAGAATTAGCTCCTTTTAATTGCGATGTTAAGGGGGCTGCTTATACGCAAGCCTGTGAAGTAGCGTTCAAATAATGGCGGAACGCGATCAGCGCCAGTTGAACCATAAAAATTTGGGGTAACATTTACAGACCCAACTTGAACATTTGAAAAATCTTCAAGTCCACTTAATCCTAATCCATCCCGATTATTATTCAAATAAACAGCCAATATTGCCTGCGCTTTTTTAACTTGATCAGGTATTTCTGTATCTGTAAAATAATCTGTTGAAATGCGAAAAGGGAATCCCACAGCATAAGTATTTACATATGTATCTGGTTTTCTGACTCCTGTTCGCGGCCATTGTAAAGCCTGCGTATCTGTTGCCCTCGCCCCAAGAAATCTTTCGCGATCAATCCTTACAGTTGCCGTATAAAGTGCGCGATTTTTATTATCATTTGACGACCCATCCCAAGCCGCAACATCATCATCAAGAACAAGTCCTTCAATAATTGCGTTTGCGTCTGAAAGAGTTAAATAACTATTTGCTGATGCACTTCCCGCTGTTGCTGTTATGGTGATTGCCATTTTCGACCTTAGATTTGGATTTACGTTTTTTTGTTTTAGTAGGAATAGAAGCCACCAAAACAGTGGCTTCTTTTTCCCTTATTCGCTTAAAAGCAAATAATCCCATTTAACCCTTAATAATGCAATATTTTAGGACAATGGCTTCGCTTAAGGAACCACCAGAAACGTTTGTTACTGTGATTGCAAAAGAACCCGCTGCAACTGTATTTGCTTGCGCCAAATAAGAGCCTGCTGTTCCTGCGCTTACATGATTAACAACGATGCTGTCATTTGCAGTACAAGTTGAGTTTGTAACAGCAAAAGAAACTTCAGCAGCCGCGGCCAATGCCGCGTCATTCATTGTTATAAGACCTGAAGGCTTATTCAAAGTAACTCCTGTTCCTTTGTTTGTTGCCTGTGTTACTGAACCTGTGTCATCGTCAGAATAACCAAGTGCAGAACCCGCAACCGCTTCAAATTGTGATGGCATAATAAATTACCTCTAGTCTTGATTAGATACGTTGGTTATCCTTGTAATACCAATGTTCTTTGTTTCGTAGACCTTCGCCCAGTTGCCTACTGTTTCA
>VTLG01015000.1_pt1 | contig 18745 bp, 27 predicted proteins | sample 4694571 | NCBI WGS metagenome assembly VTLG01 (sample SAMN12604809, study PRJNA352737) | marine metagenome | biome: ENVO:00000447; feature: ENVO:00000209|ENVO:00000569|ENVO:01000036; material: ENVO:00002151; isolation source: viral sequences binned using virsorter ...
ATGTACAGCCGTTCCCTCTAGATATTTAGTATACCCTACCTATATATATTATTTGTCACGCGCACTCTTTCTATTGTGGCAAGTTGTACACAATCCCTGTAGATTATCAGGGTTGTATCTAGCTCCGCCTTTATTAATTGGTAATATGTGGTCAGCTACTACTGAACTAACAAATCTGTTCTTCTTCTCACACTCTTTACATAAAGGGTCTCTTTGTAATATCATTAGTCTAAGTTTACGCCATTGCCTAGAGTTATAGAATGATGCGTTGCTTTTATCTATGCCTTTGAATGCTCTTTCTTTTTCTTTTAAGTAAGTGCTTCTAGCTTTTACAGCAAACGTCTTTCTATTTCCCTTTGGTAAGCTAGGCATCTTCTAACCTCTCAAGTACCATAGTTATTAAGCTATCCATCTTTTTACTATAGTATTCTTTAAATGTTAACATACTTTTTTCTTGTTGATATAATAGATAGAAAGCTTCTCTTAGTCTTTGGCTGTGGCTTTTACCTTTTATATCCTTTAATTCTTTAGTAGTCTGTTCTATAACACTCTTTTGCTCATCACTTATATCACCTGTAGATAATAATAACAATACTTCTTTACGTCTATAATCAAATAACTCAGCACATTTGTTGCCGTCTAATTCAGGTGTTCCAAATGTAAGCTTTAAACTTCCATCAGCTCTAGTAGCTATTGCCTCTAATCCAGCTGGTAATGTTATTGTCATATACTGCTAAGTGTATCTATTAGTGTTGCTACATCTTCATTAGTAATGACACCTAATAATCTTCCTAATACAATAAGACCTGTAATGATATACATAATCATTTTAGGCCAATTAACTTTACCTTCTACTGTGTAACCATCTTCTTTAATATTGTTTTTTATTTCAGTAATTACATTACCAAATGGCAATGCTGGTATAATACCTTTACCTACTTCCTTTAATAGTTTTTTTAGTTTCATTGTTGTAAGTATTTATTTATTGTTTCTATTGTTTGTGTATATCCTTTGCAGCATACTGCCTTATATCCTCTTTCTTCTAAGTCTTTTAGCCAATCTTTCTGTGCTTGACTAGGGTAGCATTGTTTATCAAATTTAAGCTCAATAAACAGTCCATGATAATTGCCTCTTGGCTCTGTAATTTGTAAATCGGGAAAACCTCTAACATATCCTGTATTCTTAGCTTTTTTGGCTTGTTTTAGTCCTGTTCTAATACCGCCTAAACTAGCACAGTATCTGACTTGTGGGTAAAATTTTTGTATAAAATTTACTACATGTGTTTGTAGCCCTTCTTCATTAAAATAAAACGGCTCTTTCATTTGTTATTTATAAGGTTATTTTGTATTTTCAGTGCTTCAAATTTCATCGGGGTATAGTTATTTGAAAGGCCTAGCTTAATGCTGGGCTTTTTACTTTATAATACAGAGCTAAACATCCAGCAATTAACCTTTCTCTACTTACAGGTATTGGAGTATTTAAAGAAATCTTTTCACCTTTTTGCCTTTTAGCTAAAACTTCTTCAGTCCAATATCCAGCAGCTAAGTTTTTATATTTTTTAACCTCTTGATCTGTAAGCTTTATTTTGCCTTTTTTCCAATAGTATCTGTAAACCTGATAAACTTCAGGGCTTATTTTAGGAGATTTAAGAGATTGTATTTCATCTATGTAAACATTTACACAAGTTTTAACAAATTCGTCTTCTATAGCTTTCTTTTCAGCTTCAGTAAAATTTTTACTTGTCTTAGTCCTATTAAGTTCTTGCTTTAGTTTATCATCTCTGTACTTTTTATAAGCTTTCATTACAGAACTTAAAGTGATTGCATCTAGTTTGCTGTACAGATTAACTTCTATTCTGCCAGCTAAGGCAAGTCTAAAGGCGTGTTTAATTTCATTTAAGCTATAAGAATTAAAACTTGTAAGTAATAAACCATTTAAAACACTCTCTTCTATTTCATTTAACTTATTATCTTCTTTTACACTTAAAAGAACATACAAGTAATTAATAGTTTGTAGAATGTCATCAGCATTAGTTTTAGCTATATCTCTTATTTTAAGCTCTTTACTATAAACTAACTCCAAACTTTCGCTCTGTACTTTCTTGCAATTTGATAATTCGTTCTTCTTTGCTAGGTTTTTCATTTGATGCTAATTTTTTACGTGTTATCCAGCCAGCTACAGCCATTTTGTAATTTTTCATTTTTGATTTACCTACAAACCAATTTTTTGAGCCATAAAAACTATAAAACAACTCTGCTTCTAATAATGTTTTTTTATTGTTACCAATTTTTTTAATAAATTCTTCTTGAACTTCTAAGAGGCTCGGAGCTGAAAAGCTCCTCTTCTTTTTTTCATTTACATTTACATTATCATTTACATTATCATTTACATTTACATTTACATTTACATTAGCTTTAGTTTCGCTTCCGTTTTGCTTCCGTTTTGCTTTTTTTCCATTTAAAAACCTTGTGTAATTTGCCTCCAATTGTGGTTTAATTAAGCTAAACATTGCATTGACTATTGGGTCATCATTTTGGCTATCTTCGTGATCTAAAGCAAAGGTGCAAATAGTGTCAAACAAAGCAGCTTTTTGCTCTGTGCTTAAAGGCTTAGATGCCTCAAAAAATGACCTGTAAAAAATAAAACTGTCTCTTTGCATTTATAAGATTGTTAGTTGTTCAATATTATTAGCTATTTGAATATTTAAAGCAGTTTGTAGTATTGTTTTGCCAGCTTCATAATCTACTAAATTACGACTCATTTTACCTACATCCTGTTTACCTTTATACTTTCTAAAATCATAATCATGAAATTCACAAAAAACATCAAAAACCTTTATCCCCTTAGATTTATATTTTTCTCTACCACTTGCCTGACAAGCCATATTGGGACTTTTTCTATTACTTAATATGTTAGGTAAGTTAAAATTTGTCCAGTATAAATGTCTATCTCTTTTTTTTGCTGGTATTAAAGGCTCATAAAATGGTATAACATTTTCAACACAATATTTACCATTAAAAAAATTATCTAGAAATATAATTTCCTGATAAAGTTTCATATCAGGATATTTCATTTTTCTTTTAGTTTTCATTGATGTTTGAAATCTGCTATGTGTTGGGCATGGAGGGCTTGACCATATAAAATCAAATTCTTTATAATGGTCTAATAAATATTTATGAGCATCAGCCACAATTACTTTATCATCAGGAAAACGCTCTTGATATAATTTAGCTGCTTCAGGGTCAAGCTCTACAGCTGTAACATCTACATCAGCAACCTCATTCCATTTATAGCGATTTCCACCTAGACAAGCATATAAATTTAATATTTTCACAATGGCACTTTAATAAATTTAACTCCGTCTATTTCTTTGTAAGCAATAGTTTTATCTTTAATTTTTCTGTAAACACCTTGCTTAGTCACGCCTTGCTTTTTAGCAAAGTTGGCAACTGTCAAAAGTTTATTTTTTCTCATAATTCATCTCTTAAAAATTCATCAATCATATCAAGACCAGCCTGTGCTTTTGCTTCTAATTTTTTATCTCTAAATTCATTTAAATCTTGTATGTACATGATTGCATTAGCTACATCTTCTCTTTTAATAGCTAACCATATAGGAATTTCTATACACCATCTATAAGTGTCATTTTTAAGCGTGTACATTTTGCAATGTTCTTTTGATAAAAAAACATTTTCTTTAAAATTTTTAATAGCAAAAGATTTTTCTGTTTCAACCTTTCTGCATCTAGTGCCTGAGGTAAGTTTTAGTGTAATATATTCTTTAGGCATAATTAAAATGGTAAGCTTGTTGTTTCTCTTTTTGGAATTTTTTCACCTTTTATCCAATTGTAAAACTTTTCAGCTATAAGTAAAGCTGATTCAGGGTTTTCAGTCATTTCAGCAGCTGCTTTGATGCAAGTTTGTTTAATGATTAAATCTTCTTTATTATTCCCTTGAAGATTATTTTGTGTTTCATTATATACAGGCTTTATTTTTGGAAATTTACCACCTGTAAAATTGTATTCAACTTCTTCACCTAATACAAATTTATTTTGGTTTTGACTTTTACTAGAATACTCACCGCAATCACCATTTTCAAATACAATTTCATATTTGTACATTAAACCATAGTTGCCTTCCCAAGTTCCGTTTGATTGTACGCTTGTTACTTTACTTTTTTTGTTCATTTTATATAAAATTATGTAGTTGATTTACGACTTCTTTTGTATGCTCATGTCGAACATTGTATTTAGTTCCTCTAAGCTCAGGATAAATCTCTTGCACCTTTCTTCTACACCTTACAATACTTTCTGCGTTGGTGAGCATTTTATCTGCGTATAATTGAAGAAAATTAATAGCAGTCAAATCCCTTCTTTTAAGCTCTTTTTTCCATATAGTAGCAATTAGTCTATTATCGTCATCTCTAAGGTGTGGAAATGCAGTGAGCAGCTTGATGACTAACTCTTTTTTAGTGTTAATCTTCATGGCCTAAACTTTTAATTAAATCGCTGTTTATTTTCATGGCTTTTTGCAAGCCATCTGTGGTAGCGTAATCTTTGATTTGTAAACTTCTAACTAGCTGTACGCTAATAAGTTCTGCAAGAATTAATTTTTGCTGTTTTAAACTTTCAATAGAGGTAAGTTTGTTCATTTTGTTAGTTTTAGGTTAAACCCTTAACTAACTGGCAACAATTTTAAGAATAGGTAGATTTATGATTTTAGAAATACTGCCTTCAATTTTTAAATATTTATAAAAATCTCTGTATTGAACTTCTAAAAAATTTAAGTATGTAATTTTACTATCTAAGCTATAAACCATACTTGTGTTAGATTGCTTTTTTGCATATCTTCTTAGTATAACAGCTACTTCAATAAGTTGATTAATAATTTGACGCGGTGCTTTAAATATAAAATGAGCAGCAGTACTATTGTAACCATCTCTGACCACCCATCTATCAAATTGAAATTCAATATTTTTTAAACAAGACTGTATTAATTTAAAATCAGAATCAGTTTTAGTATAATGCATGTATACTGATCTCCAAATCACAAATATGTCAGCAAAAACTTGATTTGATTGCATAAACATATTTTTTACAAATTTGTTAGAATATCTAACAAACTTATCAGCCTCTTTTTTATTTTTAAAGTATATAAAATAACCGCTTTGAGGGTCACCATGATGATAACACCAGCCTGAGGCTTTTTTGCTAAGATTGTATTTTAAATCAAAAGTTTTCACAGCTAATTTAAAGGCGCTAAAATTAAAAAATTTCCTAAAAAATTTATATCAACCTTTAATTGCTAGTAAAACATTGATTTATGACGATACTAAAAGTGGAATTTTTTATCTAAAAATTGTCCTAAAAACTCTGAAAAAGCCAACTGTATTATGTTGGCGTATTTAAATAATATATATTATAAGACAATAGTAGTTTAAAAAAAAAGCACAAAAAGTACTTATCAAATTAAAATTGTGCCAATAAGTTAAAGAGCGTTTGTTTATTTGTGTAAATATACAACTTTAAACTTAAAATCCTATTTTGCTCTAATAAATTCGTATTTCATGATCTGATTTTCAAAGAAAAACCTTAGCCACCATGCGCCTAATGGCTTTGGCGGTCTGCCGCGTTCTCTGTGAAAGTTCTCACCTTGCAAATATTCTTCTTTATATGTAGGTAAACAAATATGTTCTTGTTCGTCAATATATAAATTACCTTTATGATTTACTCTTTCTCTAGGTATTGATATCTGCCAGCTCTCATGTATGTGTCCTGAAACACATATTTGCGCATCAGGTAAGTAAACTGCTTTTCTGTTTGTTTGTATTACACCTCTAGTAACAGGGCCTCCGCCACCGTAACCATGAGTAAAATTAAGAATGATAGGTGTTAATCTACCTGTACTATTAAATTTTTTAAATCTGAATCTTATGTAACCTGTGTAAAGACCTTTTGTTATATGCGTTCCGTTTTTATAGTTTAGTGTTGTTACAAATCTTTCTATTAAATCTGTTTCATGATGTCGTCTAATTGCGCTCTCATGGTTACCTTCAGCTATTAGTGCAAACATATCAGCGTAAGGACTAAACCAATCAACAGCTGTGTTGACTACTGCATCAAGATAATTGTCAACCTGATGCTCAGGTCTAACATCAGTCTTTGAGGCTCTTCTATCGTATTTACCTTGCATAACGCAAAATAAATCTCCGAAATCCAATATTTTAGCATTGCGCTCTCTAGCTAAATCAAGGTGTGTTTTTTGTAGTAATCTATTACTGTGTGGATTGTCCCAATGTCTATCAGATGAAAGTAAATACCACTGCTCAAATCCTGATTTATATTCATGATCTATGTCTAAGACTTGTGGACTTAATCTTTTTATTTTAGGCATTATTAATTATAATTAAATTAAAGCCTTCAGGTGCAACCTGTAACATTTCTTTTACTGTTCTTCTACTGTATGTTATATCACATTCACCATCTTTATTAATGTCATAAAAGTCAGACCCTACTGCAATGCAACCTCTTAATTGCGTGTAATAGTTTGCTGGATGAATAAGAATATAATCTCTGTTTTCTACGTTTTCGACAAGAAAATGATTTCCGTATTTTTCTGATGTTCTAGGTTTAACATCATAGTTACCTGTAGGAATGCAACTAATATTTCTTTTGTTATTGTTGTCAGCAAGTTCTAAAGTACAGCACTCATATTGAACATCTAAGCCATCAAAAATAAATAAACGGCCTAATGTTTGTTTTTTATTTTCTTCTAATCTTATGAGTACTGCTCTTTTCATTTATAAAGTTTTTTCTTAATATCTTTAATGTCTTCTTTTATTTCTATTAAATCTTGTTTTGTCGTTGCTATTGTCTGCAAAATTAGATTATTCTGCATCTCAAATTCAACTCTAGTGACTTCAGGTTGTATTGGTATAGGTAACTTTTTTGCTTCTTCAATGTCTTTTTGCAATACAATATATTCACCTACTAATAAAGAAATGATGCCAGCTATAGCAATTAAATTTTTAAGACTTATATTAAATGTTTGTTCATTCATGATGTATTTGTTTAAACTGTTGTGATTGATAATTTTGCACCATAAATTTGATCAGTAGTTGATCCTTGCTCAAATTGTAATATTAAATATTTACCATCAACAGCAGTGTAATGTGTACTTAATGAAATTTGTGTATTGCTTGTACCTGTAGCTAATGATGTTACAGTATTATTTTGGTGTTCACCTTCTAAAAGTGCAATATTTCTGTTAACACTAGCAAAAATGTCAACAGCTGTAACTTTATAACCAACTGGCACAAAAGTTGTCGCTGATATCTTGCCTCTATTCTGTGTTGCTGTTGGTTGTACTGAGCCGACATTATTTCTTGTGTAAACACTAAATGTAGTATGGCTAGTTATGTTAAAGTCATTTGGTTTTATATAAATAAAACTTGTGTTTATACCTCTAAATAAATTTGGTGTTGAACTACCTGACCCACCTGTAATTACATTTGTAAAGTCATAAGACGAAGGTAACAACAATGACCCAGCTGGGTATGTAATATTAACTGTAAAAGATGCTAAGTCTACTACACTTTCTGTTGTCTCTGTATCACCAGCAGCGGTGAGCCTCAATAAGTTTGATCCATTTGGAAATATTAATATTAATTTTTGACCACTGTAAATTTTTCCTTTTGTATTAGCTACTAACGTAATTTTAGTGTCAGTGGTATTGTTTACTAAATCAGAAGCTAACGCGCCATAACTATTATTATTAAGTAAAGCTCTACTAGATTGCAAGCTTTGATTTATTACATCAGTATTCGGTAGAGTCATTTCAGTTGGTGGCGGGCCAAATGGTGTTGTTGGATTTGTAATAATGTTTTGTGATATACTGTTTACTTTAAACCATTCACCACTTAATATTTCTGATTGTGCTTTAAATGTACCCCCTAAAAAAGAATAGTATTTAAAATTATTGTCATTGTTAATAGAATATTTTATAAGCTTTAAAGGTGAAATGTCAGCACTCTGTATGTCAGCCTGTAATATTTCCAATGGCTCAACTTGTAATTTTAAAAATTCATTGACAAGTAATTGTGATGCATTAATATGTGCTTCGTTGATATCAGTTGTAAAGCCAGGAGCTACTTCGTATTGTGAATTTTGTTGTGTTAAATATTGAAATGAATATAGTTTATTGACAACGCTTTGACCCAAATTTACATCACCTAAATCAAATTGTTCTATTGATATATTATTTGTTTGTGATGCTGTATATGTTATACCATTTGTAACATCATTATCTACATTGTTGTCAGATGGTATAAGTGTAATATTTTCAGCTACAGTTGTTTCTGTTGAAGGATTAGGATCGTTTATTGCACTATATATTGGGTCTGCGTTAAAACCTGTAGGAAAAAAAACTTGTGAATAATCATTATCACAAGTAAAAGTTATAAAAATATCACCACCGATAGGCGGCTCTTCTATAATAGATTCAAAAATAATTCGTGTTTCAAATTTTTGAAAACCATTTGACACAAGTAATGCTCTACATGGGCCATTACTAAAATTACTATTGTTTAGTGGATCAGAATTTGTTACAAGTCCAACTGCCATTTGATTATTTACAGGATTACTTAAATTAGCATTATATCCTCTTTCAATGCTAATAGACTGTACTGAAGTACTCCATGACAAAGTATTTTGATTTGCTGTTTGTTGTAAGTAATAACTATTTGATCCATCAGATAATCTTATAGTCAGAGTTCCAGTTGTTTTAAATGAGCCTGATATAATTTTATAAGAAAAATTATGACTACCATCAGCATTAGTTGGATTTGGCCCGCCTGATATTTGTTGAAAATTAAAATCAGAAAAAACGATTTTTTCTTTGTGTTTTGCAAAAAAACTTAAATTTAATTGACCTTCTAAATCATTTTGTATGGAGCCTGCAATAAACTCAGATGTCATATCTTGACCTGAGCCAACGTCTACATTAGAAAAACCTCCTAAATGATTGACTGTTACCCTTTCAAAACTTGGCTCATAATTTAAAGAACTGCCAGCTAATATTACGTTATTAGATTGATCTATCGTAAGTAATGTATTAACTGTAACAGGATTTTCAACTGATGCTGTATTATATTCATAACAAGTTAATTCACCTGTTGTATTATCAGCATAGTTATTCGGTTGTATAAAATTATAGTGACCCTCAGCTAAAAAACCAACAATGTTAAATGATTTTAGAACACCATCAAAAACGTCTGATTCTTTGTATTTAAAAGGCTCTGTATCGTGTTGTATATTTCCGTCAGCATCTACAGTAGGCGGTTTGCTAACAAAACCTTTTGCAACATAATATAATAAGGCTGGATCAGCTAATCCAAAAACATTATTATGTGGTGAAGAATACCAATTTAAGTTAGTTCTTAGCCAAGTAAAACCTTGTGGTATTGGTGAGTCATTTGTACTAGATATAACTAGCACTTTCATATCACCAATAAAATTGCGAAAAATGTCTCTTATTCTTACAGGTTCATTTTTTTCTGTTTCGCTTGTAAAAAACTTAGCTTTTTGTTTTTTAAAAAATCCGTAACTATCTGTTGCAGTAATTGATGAAACGTAAGGAAAAGGCAAATTTTCTATTTTATCAAATGCTGGTTGAATCCATCCAAACCACCATAAATTAGAATTTTGAACAGTGCCTCTATAAATTCTAACAAAATACTTTTCATAGCCTAGACTTAAAGTATTATATAAAAAGGTCTCATCTATGTCATCTTTTATGATGCAATTTAGTTTACATTCTGACCCCAAAAAAACTCTATCTCTAGTGCCACCTTGACCATTCCAAGTTATCTCAAAACCTTCACCAGCAAGATCAATTTCTGTACTTGTACCACTAAAACCATCTTTGTAAATTTCTACATTCCAAACACTGCCCTTTTCTCCGTAAAATGTACTATGTCTGTGTTTTCCGTAAGCCATTATCTGCGTGCTTTTCTTCTATTAGCTCTGTCAAATACAATAAGTAAATCATCTCCTGAAATTCTAACATCAGGTATAACTGTTCCGCCTCCTAAATTATGATTTGCTACTATGCCACCTGATGAACTAGGTACAAATAATTCAGGGCCTCTTTCACCTACCATGTAAGGTGTGTTTCTATTTACAAAACCTCCACTTGCTCGGCCTGGTATTCCCCCCATCATTTCTGTAAGTAAACCGCCAAAACTTGTAGCCCCACCAGCTGCAACTTGTTTTGCGCCCAAGCCTGGTATTAAAGAAAATACTGCTGCTAATAATGCTGCTTTGACAAGCATTGCAGCTATTTGTTTTGCTAGTTCTTTGAATATGTTACCCATGCTTACAATAAAACTCTCACCGCTTACTATTGCCTGAGAAAAACTGTTAGCAAAGTCATGCACCATTGCCAAACCAAAGTTTTGAGCTGATTCTTTTAAATCGTCAATTTTAGCTTTTGTTCTAACTAAAGCATCTCCAAAAGTGGTATCTATTACCTCAGCTTCTTCTTCAATCTCATCAACGTCCATTTCAATTAGCGTGATAGGTGCATCTCCCCCTTGTACTCCTACATCAGAGCCTATACCAGCACTTGTGCCTAATCCAAATAAGGCGTTTTTTGCTTTTGTTGCTGCATTACTTACAGCATCACCAAACGATCCAAATTCAGCTGTAACTTTTGGCACATCACCTTTTAAGCCTTCCAAGCCATCTTTCATGCTTGTAAATGGATTTTTAAACTCTTCTTTACCTAATAAACTAAGAACTTTATTTATACCATCAATAGCAAGTTCAAAAGGTGTAATAAGCATCTGACCAATGTTAAGAAAAGCATTGCCTAAGCTAACAGCCATCATTTTACCAATTTGACCTAAAACCTCTAAATTGTCACTTACATATATAGCAGCTGCGGCTAAGGCTGCAATACCAGCTATTGCTGCTCCTAGTGGTGTCATAAAAAAAGAAACAACAGAAACTAAACCGCCAAATAATAAAACCAATGGCCCGATTGCAGCTAGCAATCCGCCTAATGTCACTATAGCTATTTTTACACCACTATCTAAATTGTTAAAAGATGTTATAGTTGAATCTAAAAAAGAAACTAATTTATTTAAAATAGGTAATAACATTTCACCTATTTTTTCCATCAAGTCACCAAACCTGTTTGATAATTGTTTTAGTGGCCCAGCACCAGCTTTTGCTGCTGCTTTTGCTTGTCCGTCAAATTGATTTTGTAAAGCTAAGACAGCACTGTCTAGCCTTTCTGTACTTCCAACAGCTCCGTTAATTTGTATTCCGTATCTACTTAATGCGTTTGTGCTACTACCTACAGACTTAGCTACAAGATCAGCAGCAGCTGTTAGATTCATGCCTTTAGCAGTTGCCATATCTTGAATCAATGGCGTGAGACGTTTTATAGCTTCCTCTTCCAAGCCCATTGATGCAAGCATTGACTGAGCTGCCATTGTTTCTTCATCACCAAAAATTGTTACTTTTTGTAACTCTCTAGCTTGTGCTGTTAAACTTTTAAAAGCTTTTTCATTACCTTTTAAAGCAGTCATTAATTTTGCCTCTGCTTTGGCTTGCGTGTCAAATGCTTTTATAGATGCGGCAGCAAATGCAGTCAAAGGCGCGGTCAAGCTCATGCTCATAGTTTTACCAGCTCTTTGGATGTTTTTACCCATCTTTTTAAAGCTTCTTGATGCTTTTTGCATCTTATTTGTAAACTCGCTAATATCTGCGCCAAGTTTTACTGTTGCCTTTTTAAGTCCCATTTACAATTTTTTTCTGACTATATCTTTTAATAACTTCTTGTATTTCTTCTTGACTAGCAATTTTTTTCTTTACTCTTTTCTTGCTATCCCAATCAAAAGGCATCAACTCTGTAGGCTTCATTTTACGTTTTAGGTGTGGTGACAAACATGAGTGTACTATCATTCTAGTTTGTTCCCAATGATTCTGCATAATCATCTCCTCTCTTTCTCTGTAGCCAATCATTTTATTTGAAAAAGAGCGAGGCGTCAAATCATACAGTTCATCTATAGTCATGCTAAGCGTTCCTAATCCTTGTTGTTCTAGCTTATCCCAAGTGAACTCTTCAGCATCCAACTCCTCACCCTCTACTGCTTTCCCTTTTTTTGGGGTTGATCTATTTTAAATGCTTCAAATATTTCATTTACTTTAGAAAAGTCTTCATTGTCTAACCAATCCTCAATGTCTGCAACTTTGTATTTAAACTGCTCTCCATTTTTTTTAGCTCCGTATTTAAGACCATAGTAAGTAATGATACCTATATGATCTATCTCACTTCCTAGTTTATCAATTTCATTAAGCTTTAATTTACAATCATTGCAAATTTCTTTTAGTGCTAGATAACTAAATCTAATTGGTCTTTTTTGACCGCCTATTTCAACTTTTTCCATTTAAAAAAATTTCTTTAGTGATATTGAACTTAGCCAAATATTAGTTGTTCCTGTATCAGAGGCATTTGTTATAACTAAATCAGGGTCTGCTGCTACAAAAACAATTTTATGTGTTCCTACCGTACTTGGTAAAGTTAAAAAACCACTCGTGGTGTAAGCATCATCAATAGCTATATTACCACTATTAGAACCATTATCGTGAACTCTGTATGTTAGTAAATATGTGTCACCTTCTATCAAAATGCCATCTTTAAAAATACTTGTATCTTGATTAGTAGCAATAATTTTACCATAACCATTTTCAATTATTGAAGTTGATGATTTCTTCCAATAAGCACCTGTATCATTACCAACTGTACCCAAATCAAACTGTGTATCACCAATTAACTCAGGGCCTAGACCGTTAATAAATATATCTCCTGTGCCTGTAAATGTAGCTGAACAAGTTAGGTTGTCTTCAACACCAGCATCATAACTTACGCTAGTTACTAAGGCTTCACCTTGAAAACTTTTTATGGTAGTAGGGTCTTGATAATCAGTTGCTTGATTTGAAAATTCTATTTGCCAAGATGAAACATATATAATATCATCAGCTACCTGAGCATTAGCTAATCCTGGACATACACCAAAAATTGTTGTAGCACTTGTAGCACCACTTTCAAACTTGTAAGTCACTCTTACTCTAGTCCAATTTGCAGGAACATTATTATCACCTGTATTTAATCCTGTTATTTTTTTTACTGCTGCTGTAGTTAGTGTTTGTATAGCTCCATCACCACTAATAATTTCAAAACTAATCGGTGTTACATCCGAGCCATTGTTTACAAAAAAAGTAGCATCTGCATTGTATGGACTTGCAGGGTCTCCTTTAACGTAAAAACTCCAAGTAACATATTTACCCTCTAGCCTAGAACTATCTACATTGTATTGCAGTCTTTTAAAGGTAGCACTTCCTGTCATAGATAATTTAGATGCTGTACTACCTGCAAAAGGATCATCTTGTAAATTTGTTTGATCTATTAAGCCTTGGCTTAAGAAAAACCCATCAATTCCACTCTGAGTTAAATTAGTCCTGATGATGTTTCTAATTCTATCTGAGAAAGCTAATTTTACTTTATCCCTTTCTTTTAGTTCATGAAAAAAATCTGTACCATCTAAAGGCGTATCAGGATTTATTGTTTGTAATGATTCACTAGATATTTCAAAAGACTTTGTGCTTGACATTACTTCTGTAAAACCGCCGCTGTCTTTGTGTGTGATATCTCTTGTTTCAACAGTTGAACTAAATGAAGCGTTTGTGCTAAATGATACAGGATCAAATACTTCAGATGAGCCTGGCGTTCTTATTTCTATAATAACAGCATCTTTTGAAATAGTACCTATTGGACTTGTTGTGCCATTTGAAATTTGCAATGTTGGAACAATACCATTATCACCATTTGTAAAGTCTCTATAACTATAATCACCACTTGTATTTAAAGTTGTTGATGAATAACCTTTGTTACCTGATGCACTTGTTAATACTTCAGCTATTTTACTTAAAACTGAGTTACCAGTATTAGATGCAGCAGTAGTTTCTATGTCATCAAATACTTGACCTGATGTGTTAGTAATATTACTTACAGTTAACTTACCTGTCGTTTCTCCGTCTTCAAGTTCTAAAGGATTATTTGTTTTGACATAAATCCTAGTTACTTGTTTTACAGAGTCAGTTGTCTTAGCGTAAACCAATAAATCCGATGCGTTTGTAATTGCCATAATTGAAGGATTTAAAAGTTAATATTAAGTAAGTGTAATAGCGCCTGTGCCTGTTATAGTAATAGAGTAAGTAGCGTTTTCTTCTACTCCAGCATCTACTGAAAATGATGTGATTATTCCTGTACCTGAGTACTCCATACCTGATACACCAAAGTCACAAATTACTCTTGGATCAGCTAACATCATAGTGTCAAATAATTCATTTTGATCTGCTTTTCCACTTACGCCAGCTACTTCGACAAAACCTTCACCTGATAATTCAAATGATTTGAGACCCCCTAAATTTTCCTGAAATCCGCTCGAATCTTTAGACGTTGAATCTCTTAAATCCATACTTACTGATAATGATGCTGATGTACAGTGTGCTATAGGTTGTTTTACTGTTGTGCCGCCTGATGTTGTTGTTACACTAAGTACGACATTTGTTGCATTTTCTATTGCCATTTTTCTTTGTTTTTGTGTTTGTGTTTGTGTTTAATCAATTATTCTTAATCTGTATGTACTTTCAATGTAATAATATTTGTTGTCTGCATCGAAATCTGTTGTCTGAGAGTCTAATACACAACTTTGAATTTTAATAGTATTGTAAGTCCCCTCAGCTATTTTATCTAATAAATCTTGTGTTTTAGCTGCTACTTTTGTTGCCCCTAAATAGTCAGGCATAAAACATTCAATTTGTACTGTCACCTTAGTCAACTCAGCTTTTGCTGTTGTTTTTGTGTTTTCATTGTCAACACTTAATATATCATAATAAATACCTCTGTTTGGACTAGAGGTGTACATTGCGCTAGGTTGTATATTTTGACCTACTAAAGTTGTTAAAGTAGAATCGTTTGACAAAATATGATATATTGCTTTACCTGTTTCTATTCCTATTGCTGCCATTACTTTAAAAATTTCATTGCTGCTTTAAACACATGCTCTTCTAGTATGTTCTCAACTTCTGATGATTTACTTTCAAAAGCTTTTTGAACATATCTCCTACCCTTAAAATTTACATCATATCCTGTATCATTACCAAACTCTACCCAATGACCAATAAATCCTTTATCATAAAATTTTCTTTTTACTCTAGGCCCGACATACAAAGTGGCAAATCTTTTAGCTTTACCTGTAATTTTACCAATAGACTTTTTAAGACCCCCTGATTCTGTATATTTAGCATATTCACTATATTTTCTGTTTGAGTTTGCACCTAAATTTTCTCTCATAGCCTTTACAAGTGGTGTTGCTGCTTTACGCATACCACTGAGCAAAACTTTTCTTGTGACACTTCTGCTAGCTCTAAACAAAGCTCTGTTTATTCTTTCTGCGCCTTCTATGTTAGCTATTGGTTTCACTCTTTTGTTTGTGCTATTATTTCTATATAAGCTTTGTTACCTTGTCCTTTATAGCTTACGCCTTGTATATCAAACTCATCTAAGTTATATGTTATACTATCTTTTGCATTTATAGTCTTAACATTTTCACTGTATCGTATTGTAAAAACAGCTTGCCTTACACTTTGCAAAATACCGCCACTTAGTTTTTCTTTTGCTTGCACCCATTTTATAGATGCAAATTTGTTTAAACTGACAACAGATTGAGTTTTAGGCCCACCATAATCAGGGTCTGGACTAAATGTTTTTAAATTAACTTGTATTTTATATCTAAATAAACCAGCGTCCATTATTCCCAAACATAATTTTTGTACTGATTTATTATTCTTTTGTAACCTATTGGTAGTTCTTTAGGACTTCCAAATGTTACCGCTGTTCTATTATCGTAGAAATGACCAATCAGTAAAAACATAGCCATTTTTAAGGTAATTGTTTCATCTGTATTTTCAGGCTGAACACTATACTTGATCTCTATAGCATCTATTCTATCATAGTAGTCAAAGCTTTTTATTATTTCAACTTTAGGCATGCCCATGTAATTAACAAATCTATAGTCAGTATTTTCTACAAGTGTTGTCAGTACATTGTCACTATTATAATATTTAACGTGTTTGCCACTTTCACCAAGTTTACCTGAATATCGTAATTGAAATACTTTATCACTAGGACACTTTTCAAAGTATTCTGTAACATCTAAGTCAACAACAGCTGTATTAGTATCTTTAACTACTTGCATACGGGCTATCTTAATAAGCTCTGTTATATAAGCATTATCATCAGTATGGTCAACACGCAAGTAATTCCTAGCTTCTTGCAAGTCAATAACCTCTGTGCCTGAGTAGTTTTCTATTTTAGCTTGTTGTGCCATTTTTTGTTTTTAAAAAGAGGGTGGCGTTAACCACCCCCTATATTAATTATTATGCTATATCAACAAATCTTTGGAAATGAGTGCTTGGTCTAGCAACTAAACCATCATTCATTGAGATAACAATCAATCGTGATAATCCTTTGTGAGCTTCACTAAATTTATCAGCAACTAAATCTAAACCACCAAAGAAAGCTAGGTGAATATCATTCATTGCTCCGTACATGATAAATTGGTCATTTGCAGCACCATCATTACCTAAGTTAGAAGTAACATAGTATGGGTAGCCGTTTAATGTTCTTTGAGAATTATCTAAAAACTGTGTAACAAAGTTTTCACCAGCTAGACCTTTAATAGCTCCTAAAGCTTTTGGATTACAGATGTAAGCTAATCTATCAGATGAAACAGAATTACCAACAACAGCAGTTTCTAAGTCAAATAATGCAGTAGAAGTTAAGTTAGCTGTAGCAGCATCAGCTGAGCCAGGTATTACATCAAAAATAGATGATGGCCCGTCACCAGCAGCAGACAATTTAAGTAAACTATTTTCCATAGTTGCTGCAATAACATTTGCCATGTTTCGCTCTAAAGCTGCATCAATAGACGCATTCTGTACTAACATCTCTTGAGTGTAAGTAACTGTTGAGACTAATTTTTTTGGTGATAAAGTTTTTGCCTCTACAGTACCAGCAGGACTTGCACCTGACCCGCCATCTTCAGCTAAATAAGATGCTTGAATACCAGCTATGATAGGAAGTTTGCGATTTGCTGACAGACCTGTGTAAACATTTGCACCAGCTTGAGCTAGTACAGATGCAGCTGTAACTTGATCAATAAAACCAGCAACTTCTACTGAGTTAGCTTCACCAGCAGCACCTGTCGCTGAAAAGTTAACTGCTGCTCTTTTTTCAAGTGCAATAGCTGGAACACCAACGCCTCTAAAGATACGTCCGTTACCTTCATTGATTGCTTCTTGGTGCATTTCTTTAACAACACCCTCAACGTTATTGTTCATTGCTGAACGTGCTGCCTCTGCAATAGAATACTTACGTAAGTCTTTATCAGATGTAGCAATGTTTTGTGTTGAGTGAGAAACAGGCATATTGTTTTTAGCCAATTCCAATGATTTTTCCATTCTCTCAATGCGTGCATCCATCTCTTTAACTTTTGCCTCAGTTGCATCAAAAGACTTTGTTTCTTCTTCTGTAAGGTTGCGATCTTCAGTTTCAGAAACATTTACAAGAGCTGTCATCTCATCAATAGCTGATTGACGCTCTTCGCGTAATGATTTTAAAGTTCTTTTCACTTTTTTAATTTTAACATTTTTAATTTGTTCTTGCGAACTTGAACATTGTCTTTGCGTTCTTCTTCTTTATCTATATTATCTAAAAGTGATCGAACACTTGCTGATGTTTGCGGGTATGCTGGAATAGTCACTAAGCTTATATCAACAAGCCTAGAAATTTCCTCTATAGTCCGTATATTACCAGCATCACTTTTATTCCAACTGTCCTGACCTACATAAAAGCCAAAACTCATTTGTGATATATCACCCCGCTCCATCAGTTCAATAGTGTCTTTTGCAAGCTGGGTGTTTGGCATATCAATCTCAGTGAATAACCCCCGTTCATCAACTGAGAGTTTGACAGTGCCGTTTGAAGTTCTTCCAAATAGATTATCCATGTCATGATTTAAAAGTGCAACGACATCATTGTCTAACACATTGTTAAAAGCATCAGGATTAATCTTTTCTCTAAAATTTCCTAAGTCCTCAGATAACTCATTGAAGACTGCCGCATATCCTCTAACTTTCTTTTTGCCGTGTTCGTCTTCATGGTATCTAAGTTCCTTGCAATTGAATATTCTTTTTTCTAAATTATTTGCATCCATATTTTTTTTCTCTTGTTCCTTTTTTACAGGATGTTTACTAGGCAGTAAGTCAGTGTCATGTTTGCCTGATCTATACTTACCTTTTTTCATTGCATAAAGAAAACTGTTTACGCGGGCATAAGCCCAAGTTTCAGGATTATTTACACTGGGTCTAACTGAGCCTGGATTTGTTTTGTATGCTCCTACGCCTCTATCAAATACTTTTTCTAGCATTGACAGAGTGACTTTTGCATCCCATGCCAAATTCATTCCAGCTACTTCATCATTATGCTCATCTCTTTTATTTTCCAATCCTTCTTTAACAGCACCTGTAATCTTTCTCTGTTCCTCTTCCATTATCTCATTTCGCTTACGCTCTGACCATCTATGACCAGCATCAAATCCCCACAGATGCAATGCT
>VTLG01002756.1_pt1 | contig 18738 bp, 25 predicted proteins | sample 4694571 | NCBI WGS metagenome assembly VTLG01 (sample SAMN12604809, study PRJNA352737) | marine metagenome | biome: ENVO:00000447; feature: ENVO:00000209|ENVO:00000569|ENVO:01000036; material: ENVO:00002151; isolation source: viral sequences binned using virsorter ...
CGCCAGCGCAGACGGCGGTACCTTACCAGAATTCAGCCCCTACAGCGTACAACCCCCAGGTACCCCAGGCGCCCCAACCTCAGGAGAGCCCCTACAAAGAGGCGTTCAACAAGGTAGTGGGACTCCTGAGTTCACCAGTCCAATTCCCGTTCCAGGGTCAACAGTCTCCTCAGACGCAAGCAATAGACCCGGCCAGCTACGCTTCCCAACAAACGACCCAGTTCGCCAACCAGGGTCTTCAGACCTCTATGCCTGGGATCAACAGCAACCCGGCATACTCGGACAACTCTTCCCAAACATCGTTACAGGAGATAACAACAGACCAGCTCCTCGCAAACGGAGTTAGCCCTGAAAGTATCAATGTAATTGATCATTTCGGTCCTGACACTGCTGGAATATTAAATGAATATTCTTGTCAATTAGAAGATGCTGTAGTAGCTACTAATGGTCAGTTAAACGAAGCAGCAGGTCTACTTAAGGAATTATCTGCAGAGCATAAGGTTTATGAAAGAATCCTTACTGATCCAGATATTCTTGCTGATTACACATGTGAGTTCTTCGGTGAGAACGGTCCTTATCCTGTTCCTGCACAAAGACCAGCAGCTCCTCAAGGACAAGCAGTAGGTCAGCAGTATGCAAATGTAACTGGTCAGCCTAACGTTACTGGACAAGCTCCTTCACGCCCTGAGATGCCAGTTCCTCCACAGCCTCAGAGAGCGGCTAACCCAACTGATTTCTGGAATAACTTCGGAAATGCAGCTGATCGTAACCCTCAAGAAGCTTGGAAGTATCTAAATGCAGCTCAGCAAGATCCTGAGATCTTCCGTCAGAAGCTCCTTGTAATGGAGTAATAGAAAAAGGGGTGAGTGGAATAAAACCCTCCACCCCATTTTATTTTTTTCACTAATGGCAAAAAAGAAAGGTAGCGCACAAGATAGAACAAATTCATTTCTTTCTGGATTTGGCACAGCTGGGGGAGGTATGGGAGCCCCTGGATTGACAATGTTTGGTGCTGGTGACGCTCAGAGACAAGTTATATATGGAATGACAGACAATTATGGAGCTATGAGAGATCCATCGGTTAATGATTCTCCTATGCCTCAGGATTTAGAGGCAAGTTATTTGAAATTAAATCTCCCAGGTTCGCCATTACCGATGAATGGTCTTTCATCAACTCAAAATTTGAATGCAAGTATTAATAATCAGAAGATGTTTCTTGCACAATACCAAATGACCTTGGCACAGATGATGCCACCTGCCGCTTTCCAACAACTTCCTGTTGGCTACCCACCTGCTAAGAAAAAATGAGCAAAGAAAAAGCTATTGAAGCCGTTGAAAAGTCGGAAGACTACAAGAATATAATGATGGCGCTTGCTGCAGAACAAGAAGCTTCTCAATCAGATTTGCAGCCTCAAAATATTAATCCAAATCCAAAGCCTGACGGACAAACAGTCATCGCTCCTACTGGTTATTCTCAGTACAACATGGTCTAGTAGACGTCGAACTTACATAAGGCGGTTGATAAACTCATATTATAATTATCTCAATGGAATTTTTTCCAGATACAGAGACTTTCACCCCGCAAGGGGTTTTTGTTCTCAGATATCAGCAAACTAAATAACGCTGAAAAAACCCAATGTTTATTGATAATGATTTCCCGAAGCTGTTAGGAGCGGAATTATACCGTCCTCATCCAGCTTATATAGTGGAAATGGCTACAGAGCCAGTCGTTGTACACGACTTTACAAAACAACCGGGTCAAACTGTTCAGCTAGATCGTTACCGTTTCTTCGGTAACCCTGGCACGAAGACACAACGTGAGCGTACTCAGGATCAAACCATCGGTACAGCTAACAGCAGGTCTATCGTTAAGGACAAAGTACTTGTATCTCTCCGTGAGTATACAGGTCCTGCCGACCCAAATAACAATGCTCTCCCCAGCACATTCAAAATTGCTCGTGAGACATTGATGACCGCTCAGCGTTTGCTGCTTGATACTGGGAACCTTAATATGTTCCATCAGTCAATAGGTAGCCTTACGCTTCTAGATGACTACAGAAGGTGGCGTGATCGCGTCTTCCTTGACGAGTTATTTAAATCTGAATCACGCGGTCAGTCTTCTGATTCACAAGGTGGTTACTACTACCCTAACAATAAAGCTAAGACAAACTCAACTACTCTTACTGCTTATACAGCTACAGAATATGCTTCTGAGCGCTTTAAGTTCAACGTAAAAACTGACCTTTTAGAAGTTGTTAAGAGTCTCCGTAAGCGTCACGTTCCAGTTTTCGCAGATGGCTACTATCGTTGCATAGCTGATCCTTCTCTAATGAAAGATCTACGTGCTGATCAGGGCTTCCGTGAAATTGCACGTTACCCAGGTATGGGACAGCCTAACCCTCTTATGGGTGCTATGGCTCCTAACCAGGCTATCTACGGTGGCGGACAGTACGGTCAAGCTCAATTTGTAGCTGGGGAACCAGTTATGCCATCCGGCTTCGTCTTTGAAGGCGTAAGATTCTTCGAATCTACAAACTTCCCAGATAAGACCCTCACGATTGATATCGGTGATGGTAACGGAGCTTCTTCAAGAACAACTCCTGCTGGCCTATTCTTTGGCCCTCAAGCAATCGGTGTTGGTATTGGTGGACCTAATGCTCAAGTTCTAATTAATAACAATGACGACTTCTCGCGCTTTATCATTTTGATATGGCAACTTTATGCCGGCTTTGCGAACTTGAATAAGGACTTCATCACTACAGCTTTCACTGTAACTGAGTAAGGAGGTATTATCTAATGGCATCTTACAAATCTAGCGCTGGAGCCATTCTCCAGCCAGGTAACCAGATTAATAGACTTTCTGGTTATAACGACGAAGGCGTTTTCGGCCTTCCAGGTGTTGAAGCATTCGAACTTGTTGGTTATGTAAAAGTTACTAACGTAGCTGCTGACAAAGCCTCTTACAAGAGTTTCAACATCACAGTACCATCTCCTGACAGACGTTCTGGAGACAGAGTTCGTGATGATCGTACTAGCCTTGTTGTACAAGCTAGTGCTGCGCGTCCAGCTTATGTCTACGGAGCTTCAATCGCTATTGGACAGGACGTTCCTTCAGCCGCTGCAGATCGCGCAGGCTTCCCTGCTGCACCTGTAACAGCTGATTTAGGAGCTACAAGTACTGAACTATTACTTCTAGGACCTGATAACAGTGGTGCTCCAATTGGTGTTCCCGCTACTCAATTATTAGGAAATGCTGCTGCTTCTAGTTCTATTACTGCTGCTAATAGTGCTTTCGCTCAAGGAGCTTCTGACGTAACAACAGGCAACCTACCATTCTGGTCAAGCGTAACTAGCACAATTGCTGCTGCTGACGCTGCTGACTCCATGATGTATAAGGTTGTAGCAGATACCACATTTAAGGTATATAACGTAAACGCAATCACTAACACTACTGTGACTGGTGACGGTGTTTATATTAGTGCTGACGACTCAACTGCTGGTCGCGCTGGCTACATTCTTTGCCGCGTGAACTATCTACGTCCTGCTGCTGGTGTTTCTTGGAATGATATCCAAGGCTACATCGACTTCGCCTCTCAGCTAGGCGGTAACGACGAGTAATAATCTTTTTAGATTAAGAGAATTAGGCGAGTCCTTGTGGCTCGCTTTTTTCTTGTCTATAATTAGTGTGTTGACAAATTCATTATGCAATTAATTACTGTGATATTTATTGTGGGTATCGCTTCAGCTTTAATTGGATTATTGATGAACAACTCTCACCCTAACCATCCGCTTTAAAGCTAAGGTTTAGTAGGGTTATTGTCGTAACGTATCAAACTAGTCTGTTTATGTTGTATCAATACAAAGTCACTGGAGGTCTCGTTGAAGTTATCTCTAAGCATGGCGAAGGCATAATGATGTGCTTGGATGCACAGGATGAAGTTCTTTACGTAGAGGAGTGTGATTTAACTCCTCATTTAGATGCTACTAACGAAAAAATACGTACAGAAGAACGTTTAACTGCAGAGTTAGAATCTGAAGGAGTTAAGCCTGCCAAACTAACTACGAAAGAGACTTTTCCAATAGATACTCGTGTCAATATCAATACTGCTTCTGCGCGTCAGATTGCTGATGCACTACCTGGAGTTGGCCTTAAAACAGCTCGTGATATCAAAGATTTACAAACCTCTCAATCTGGTGAAAGATTTCAGAGATTGGAGCAATTAAGGAATATTAAACGTGTTGATTGGGATGAAATTTTTAAGGAGAACTTAGTCCGAGTAGACTGATATCAGGCTAATTTTAATGTTGATTAATGAAGCTTGATACATATGTACAATCTAAAGTGCGTTGGCACTTAGGTTATAACTTAACTTCAGTACCAGCTGGTGACCAAGCGCGTCTTGAAGAGGCAATGAATAATGTTCAGGACTCTTTTTGGTATGACAAAATTGTTGAGCAGATTGGTCGTTGTGACGAGGCTGAGAAGCGTACAGATATGACTGGTAGTGTGAATAATGATGCAGTACCAAAAAGTCGTATAGAGAGCATCTTAGGTGACGTTGATAGAACAATTTCAACATCTGATTTTAAAGAGACCTTGAAAACATGGACTCAGATTTATTTATATGAAACAGATAGATTGGCTCTCCATTTATATGTACCAAACTATAGAAATCCAGAACAAGCTCGTTATCGTTTTAACAGAGAAGGTGCTGAATTTATTCAAGCATTGCCTGGTCCTGCTGATGTAGCAGTAGGTACTAGAATTGTTCTTGAAACTAATTACCGTTAGAGCTTTTTAATATGGCATTAGATCCCGCTGCAAAAAGAGAAAGAGCTAAAAGCTTAGCTACTGATTACTCTGCTTCTCAAAGAGAAAGAGATCAACAAGATCGAAATAGAGGTGCTCAACGTCTTGGAGCTACTTCAGAAGGACAGAAATCTCTCAATAGAGAAAGAGAAAGAATAGAGCGTCCTACTCCAAGTGAAACTACTGAAGTAGAAAAAGAATTACATTCTGCTAATAAGTTTTCAAATACACCTCAGGCAACTAAGGCAGAATCTGAGAATTTAAAAAATAGTAGAGACCCCTGGAGGTAATTATGTCTATTTTTGATGATATGGATTGGGAAAATTCTACCGAACGCGGTAGTAAGTATGGAGAGAAGTATAAAACTGCTAAAGCAGATCCCAAATCACTTGGCGGATATAAAAGATGGACTGATGCATCTGAAAGAACTGGTACTGCTAAGACTAAAGAAAGTAAAGGTAAGGAATTTTTAAGTATTTTTAAAAAGGATTTTGCAAATAAATTTAGGGATAATACGTAGCGTTTCCCCCTGTTATTCTAGGTAATAAGTCAGTTTTAGTTTTATGGCTATAAATTATTTTCAGGATACTATTTTCAGTACAGAGAGTACGTTGTCAGCACCAGCTGTTGGTACCGCTCTACAAGTAGCTGTTAATAATACTTTTTCTACAAGTGCTTACACCTTTATTGTTACTGTTGCGAGTGTTGATACAAACGTAATCGTTAGATTAGAGGGAAGTGTTGATGGAACTAATTATGCTCCAATAATAGCTAATCAAACAATTACTGCTAATGGAACAACTGTTTATAGTGTGTCTGGAAGACCAGTTAAGTGGCTAAGAACAAACTGGGTGAGTGAGTCTGGTGGTACAGCTGCCACTGTCACTTTTAATGTAGCGGCTGCATAAGATGGCAGGACGTTTTAACGCTGTCCAACCAACCACAAGGAATGGTTATCTCTTTGGTGCTAGGAGAGAAAATATACCTTGGGAGTCAGAAGGACCTGATACTGGTAGACGTTTTGCAGAAGGTAGACAGCAACGTATGGCAGGACAAAAGGATATTGCAGGTATGACTCCAGGTTATAAAGATGCTCCTCAAGGTGTAGGAAGAGGCTTTGTTCCTAAAGATTCACAAGCTTGGGAAACACAAGAACAAAATGATGCATATGAACAACAAGATCCTTGGAAAACTTTTGAAGAAGATCTAGATCCAAAAGTAGCTCGTTGGTAAAAAACCTTCAGTTATAATTGAAATTAAGTCTATCTATCAATAAAAGTGTCAAGTAGTAGTTCGAATAAACAACCGTTAATGGTAGATCGTCCAGCGACGACTTCTACTTTATTAACTGTTGCATCAGGTCAAGCCTTTTCTACCAGTCTTATTCCAACTGCTGTTGGTAACTCTACAAAAGTTTTTGATGTTGACTCTGCTTTGACAGATACATCTATCAGTGGAGCATATATAGATGAGATTTGGTTTAGATATAGCAAAAGAGTAATTGAAAAAATTGATGCTAGAACTGCAACTTCTGGTACTTATTCAGCAAACTCAACTACAGCCACAATAACTATTACTGGCGGTCATAATTTAGAAGTAGGCCAAGTAGTATTCTTAGATTTTACTAGTTATAACAGTGGAACTGTTCCTATTGATGGCAAGTTTGAAGTTGTAACTATAACTCCAACAACATTTACTGTTACTATTCCTAGTCTTGGTGGAACAATTACAGGTAATGTTTCTGTTTATGATCCAATTGATTTTTGTTTTTACTTAGTAAGTACAGGTACAGTTACTAATATCAACCAGTTCTTCCCTTTATTTGTCGCCAGTATTGATGCTGTTGCTGCTACACAATCTTGTAGTTTGACTTTAAAAGAAGTTCTTCCTCTTATTAATCATCCTGTTGTTCAGGCTGGTTCTAATTTCGGTTCTGCTAATAACGAAGTTGCTCCAAAACAACGTGGATTAATGCTTAAACGTGGACAAGCTTTATACGTTTCTGTCAGTGGTACAGCGGCTTTGACGAATGGTTTCTATTGTAATATACAAGGTGGATATTACTAAATTAAAAGATGCCTTTTGGTATAGGTAAGTTTAATTCTTCACCAAAAACAAATTTTGATAAAGGTTTTTCAAAGAATCTAGATAATGGTGCTTTCTCTCAATGGGAAAGTGGTGGAAGAAGTTATAAAAATAGCGAGATTAGATTTTATAATACCGATTCTTTATGGAGTAGATGGCGTAGAGGATATGAATTATATACCTTTACTCAAAGTATGTTGGGCTCTACCGCAGGTGAGAGACAACGTAGAGGAGATTACCGTTTATATTTTACTTTTCAGCAGTTTCCAGGTGTATTTATTCCTGCAAGACTTTATACTTTTCCTTCTACTAATCAAGAATTAGGAGAACATATTGTTGGAATGCGTGATACAGATGCATTCAGTTTTTATGATTACGGTTTACCTATTCTTGGTGTTCGTTATTTAGGTAATTCGGTAAGTGCTACCTATAGTCAATCTGGAACGACATTAGTTGTTACTAAACTAGATCATGGTTTATATCCAGGTGAAAGTGTTTGGTTAGATATCTCAACTGGAGGAGGTGTTGATGAGACGCTTTCAATTGTTAGTACTACACAGAATACATTTACTGTAACAACTTCAGCTTCTGCGACAAACAACGGCAATGTTAACTATTATTTATCGACTACTTTTGGGGATTCGCGTTGGACTACTACAAGAGTTCGTCTTCGTTATTTGCCTACAGAGCTTTCTTTCTTTTCAGGCGAACGGTTAGCTGATCGAATTATAGAAAAAGATCCAGGTCTTGCCTCCACTTATTCAAGAAGTGGTTCTACAGTTACGATTACATGCCCATCGGCTCATGGTTTATCTTCAGGAAATAAGATATTTATTGATGTTACTAGTGGTACTGCTGCCTCTGGTAGATATACAGTTACTGTTACTAGTACTACTCAGTTTACATTAAGCACCATTGTTAGTGGTACAACTTCAGGAAATGTAACTGTTAGTCGTCTACTTAGAGGTAGAGATTATAAAAATTATGTAGGATATACAGTCACTGGTTTAGATGCAACAACAAAAGAAATTATTTTTCAACGGAGAGATAGTTATGGAGCTACAACTGCTGATGAAGTAACTTCGACTGTTGTTCCTGCTCATCGTGGTTTTCTTGTAGGTAGATTTTTAACAACTGAATTACGTTGGCAATGTTCCTGCCAAGATTTTTCAAGACGTGATAGTTATGATTTATATAGTGATTTACTTTCTGATAAATTTCCAAGAACAACTGTTAGATCTACTAAACCAGGTGGTGTGTTACAACCAGATGGAACAGTTAGTGAAGAAAGAGATATTCCGGGTACTTTTAGAGATTTAGGTTTCACTGTTATTAATAACTTTTATGAATTACCAGAGTATGAGGATACAAAGACTGTTGATTTCCAAAGTCTAATGTATTATCAAATGCGTTGGTGCAAGCATATCTATGCGGCGATGTTTGCTCTTACACATGATGAAGGAAATGAGCCTATTGATTTAGCTGCAAAGTACACTCAAGATGGTCCCAATATAACTATTAACATTGACAATCATGGTTTACAAGTTAATACTAAAATAGAACTTTTATTTACAAGCGGTAATGCTGTTTCTGGTGAATACACCATTAGTTCGGTACCTGATCCAAATAGTTTTACTGTTGTGTATCCTTTCAGCGATACTGGCAGTGGGTACTGCACTGTTAGTAATTTAAAGAAGCATGATTATGTACGCTCTTGGTTATTAGAACCTAGTGATAAACCTATAGGAGCTGGTTTAGAAAAATTTGAAAAGAGATTTAATACAGAAAAAGTAAAATTAGAATCTAATTACGAATTGCTAAGATTAAATCGACAAAATACAAAGTGGAGTGGAGGTAAGACTGTTGTTGGAAATAGAAATCAGCCCCAATCTGTTTCTGATTTTGATCCATCTGTCATTGGAATGACTCTTACTGATGGTTTAAAGCGGGATGCAGATGGGAATTTAAGTCGAGATGGAAAAGCAGTTAATACTACTAATCGAATGATTACGTTAATTAATAAATTATTTAACAGGGCTCCAGCTTTATTAGAGGATACAAAACTCGGCATAGTTGATAAACCTATTGATGAATTTGCTTCTGATTACGAAGCAGGTGTGATTGATGGAGGAGCTTTTATTAATGGTGAACCTACTAGTACTACGGCTTCTACAAGTACAATAGATAGCAGCACTTATAGTCCTATTACTGATCAGGACGTAGTTGTTGACTCTGATCTTTATATTAATATTTAAATATGGCTGTACAAATTCTTTCTCGTCGTTCTAGTACTCTCCATGATCGACCTTATCCTACTCGTCTCGGTATTGCTGAGTTGGCTATTAATAATAATGCAGGTGACCCCGGACTCTTTTTCGCTGATAATACAGCTTCTCCTTCAACAGGTTTAATAAAAGTAGGTCCTATTTCTATTGGCTCTACTGCTCCTAATAATTCTGCAGCAGGTTTTGCTTCTCTTAGTAAAGGTGAATCCTGGTTAGACACAGCTAGTACTCAAATATATAAAATATATGATGGCTCCAATTGGCAAACAGCTAAAGCTGTAGCTTCAGTCAGTGCTGGTTATCCAGCTAACCCTGTAGATGGTCAATTACATTACAACACTTCTACAAGTAAATTAGCTATTTATTTACTTGCAAGTACTTCTTGGGTTGTTATAGGACCTTAGCGTTGAGCTAATAGGTGGTCAAGAATGCGATCCAGCTTGTTGTGGACGGCTTGCATTTCTCTTAGAAAGTCTTCTTTTAACACGTAATCACAAACGACGCGGTTTTGTAAGTTATCTAGATCTCGTTCGACTACTTCAAAACGTTTATCTAGATTTTTATTGAAATTAGATAATGCTCTGGTTATACCAGCAAAAGCACCGATGCTTCCTGAGATGATGGCGGCAAGGACTTCTGTTGACATTTTAATTCCCTATATTTCTATTCTAAGGGAGTTTACAAATTAAAATGATATTTAATAGATAAAGATTATGGCTACAGGATACGAACCAAATGTAGAAGGTGCAATCACAGTCTTAGTTGACTTGCTGGATGCGAATTCTTTTACTAAAACACGAATTCCGTATGAACCAAATTATCGTGGTTTGGTAGATGCATTAATAGATTTAAAGGAAGGGTTTCCTTCTTATGCTCCAACACGGGTAAGTTTTGACGCCACTGCTTTTGAAAATGTTGCTGAAGGCGATGCTTTATATATGAGAGCTTCTGATGGACAGGTAGGTAAGGCTAGTGCTTCTAATGGTTCTTTAGAGAATTGTCATGTCCTTGGATTAGCTGATGCGACTACGTCAGCTACAGGAACATGCAAGGTAATAACAACAGGGGTTAAAACTATGCCAAGTACTATTGATCCAGGAGATATTTATTATTTAAGTCCTTCAACTGCTGGTGCTATTACAACTACAGTTCCTTCAGGATCGGGTCAAGCTGTTGTAAGAATAGGTGAAGGAGCTACTACTTCCATTTTCAGTATTCGTATTGAACCTCCTGTGAGGATAGATTAATGGCAGGTGCAAAAGATCAAGAACCTTATGAGTCAAATGCTGAAGGCTTAATAGGTGTTCTTATAGATTTAAAAACAACAATAGCTGGTCGGCAAGTTTATTCAATTATTGGATTCACAGCTGCTGCTTTAGAGAATGTTAGTCAGGGAGATGCTGTTTATTCTCGTTCAAGTGATGGAAAGATAGGTAAAGCAGTTGCAAATGACACTGATGATAAAGCTAATTGTATTGGTTTTGCTAGAACTACTAAGTCAACAGGGGAAAGTGTAGACGTTGTTACTCATGGTCAACTTTCAACTTCAGGATTAACTACAGCTGCAGATTACTATTTATCAGCTTCTAGTGCAGGAGCTATAACAGCAACTCCTCCAACTGGGAGTACACATTATTTAGTTCGTGTTGGTAAAGCATCCAGTACAACTCAACTCATTGTCAAGATAGAGGCTCCAATAGTTAGAAATTAATAACTATGTTATTGGTAAGATAGATAATAAATAATAGTTCTTTTTTCTCAAGAAAAATATAGAACTGAGTTGGAATGAAGTATGGCAACTAGAAAGTCACTTGTAATTGTCAGTGGTTTATTTCAGGAGTTAAATACTTCTTCAGATAAATTAGATTTTGGCGGTAATACAACAGCTGATCTTACTGAGAATACAAATCTTTATCATACAACTGCGAGAGCACGAGGAGCGATAAGTATTGCCTCTGGTGAAGGCTTAACATATAACTCTTCTACAGGAGTTTTAGGAACAAGTTCTATTCCTAATGCTCAATTAGCAAATAGTTCAGTAACAATTGGTGGAACTGCCGTTGCTCTTGGTGCAACTGTTACGACCTTCACTGGTATAACAGCATTAACTGCCACTACTGGTAATGTTACGACATTAAATGTAGGTACCGCTGAAGCTGCTAACTCTTTAAAATTAACCACTAGTGGTCTTACTTTTGAAGGTGCAACTGCTGATGCTTATGAAACAACATTAACTGCCACTGATCCAACTGCTGACAGGACTATTACACTTCCAAATGAAACTGGAACTGTATTAACAAGCGCCACTTCAATAGGAAATAGTAATTTAGCAAACAGTGCAGTAACAATTGGTAGCACCAGTGTAAGTTTAGGTGCAACAGTTACTACTTTTGTTGGTTTAAGTTCATTAACTTCAACGGCATTAATAGGTACAACTTTATATGCAGGGGCGATAGATGCAGCTAATACAATCAGTATCGGTAGTGGAAATATTGTTTTTGAAGGTTCAACAGCCAATGCTTATGAGACAACAGTAACTGCTACAGATTCGACAGCTGATAGAACAATTACGTTACCTGATGCGACAGGTACAGTTGCACTATTAACCTCCCTTTCTGTAACTGATGCAGGTGGAGATGGAAGCTTAGCTTATAACAATTCAACCGGTGTTATTACATATACAGGTCCTTCAGCTTCTGAAGTTAGAGCACATATTAGTGTTGCATCTGGATCTGGTTTAACTTACTCATCTGGGGAAATAGGAACGAATGCAATTCCTAACGCAAAGCTTGCTAATAGTTCAGTAACGGTTGGAAGTACAGGTATTGCCTTAGGTGGAACTGCAACAACAATTGCGGGACTATCTTCTATTACTTCTACTGCAGTTGTTACTGATGATAGTGGTTTTAGAGTTCGTGATAATTCAGATAATACAAAACAATTAGCATTCGAATGTTCAGGTATTTCTGGAAGTACTACTAGAACTCTGACTATTCAAGATGTTAATGGCACTATCTCTTTAATTGACGCCACTGAAACTCTAACTAATAAAACATTAACCAGTGCTGTTTTAAACGGTTCTATTTCGGGAACGTCAATAAAAGATGAAGATAATATGTCTAGCGATTCGGCTAGTCATTTAGCAACACAGCAGAGTATTAAGGCTTATGTAGATACTAAGATCACTGCTGAAGATTTAGATGTACAGACTGACTCCGGTAACTTTGATGTTGATCTAGATTCAGAACCATTAATACTTACTGGTGGAACGGGTATAGATACAAGTGGATCAGGTACTACCGCTACTTTTGCCATTGATAGTACAGTAGCTACCTTGGCTGGTAGTCAAACGCTAACTAATAAAACAATAACTGCACCGACTGTTTCTGGTTTAAATCTTAGTGATGCATCTATCGTTTTTGAAGGTGCTACTGCTGATGCTCATGAGACCACATTAACTGTTTCTGATCCAACTGCAGATCGTACTATTACACTTCCAAATGCTACAGATACCTTAGTTGGTTTAGCTACTTCAGATACTTTAACGAATAAGACTTTAACTAGTGCTGTTTTAAATGACGCTATCTCAGGAACGTCAATTAAAGATGAAGATAATATGTCGAGTAATTCTGCGACACACTTGGCTACACAGCAAAGTATTAAGGCATATGTAGATACTAAAATTACAGCTGAAGACCTAGATGTTCAATCTGACTCTGGATCAATTTCTATTGATTTAGATTCAGCAACATTAGTTCTTACTGGTGGAACTGGAATTGATACGAGTGCAACGGGTTCAACCGTTACTTACGCCATCGATTCTACAGTTGCAACTTTGACTGGTTCTCAAACTTTAACCAACAAAAGTATTACCAGTCCTACGATTACAGGAACGATTACTGCAACAAGTGCTGTATTTGCAGGAGCAAGTCCTCTCGTATTTGAGGGAGCTACGGCTAACTCTTATGAGACAACTCTTGCAGTTACCGATCCAACTGCGGATCGAACCCTTACACTTCCAGATGAAACTGGAAATGTAGCTACTGAAAGTTTCGCTACTGCAATAGCAGTTGCATTAGGATAGTCTTATGGCAACCCAAGTACAATTCCGTCGAGGATCAACAAACCAAACTTCTACTTTTATTGGTGCAGTAGGAGAAGTTACTGTCGATACAGATAAAAAAGTCTGTGTCGTTCACGATAATACCACTGCTGGGGGTATAGCACTTTTAAGAGAAGATGGATCTAATGCATCTTTTGGACTTGGTTCTTTAACCAGTTGTGCTCTTAAATTTGCAACTGACCCAAATACAGGAATTATTTCTCCTGGAGCTGATCAAATAGCACTCGTAACGGGAGGTGTTGCTCGGCTTACAATAGATGGAAGTGGATCAGTAACTATGCCAGGTAACGTTTCCATTACTGGAAGCTTAACTGTAAATGGCTTATTTAACTCCAATGACAACATCGCTCTCATCGTCGCTTTAGGCTGATATGGCAAATACCTTCAAACAAGCAACTAAATCCAGTCTAGTTACAGATGCTGTAAGTAGCACCAATACAAATGTGTTGACAGCTGGAGCATCTTCAACTCTTATTGTTCTTAATGCTTTAGTTGCTAATAAAACATCTACCAGTGCAAACGTGGATGTCTACATGGTTCCTAACAGTGGGGATAGTGTTTATCTACTAAAGAGTGTTCCAGTTCCAGCTGGTTCTTCTCTTGAACTGATTACTGGAAGTAAGATCATCCTCGAAGCTAGTGATGTATTAAGAGCACGTTGTGATACTGCCACTGCAATGGATCTGACAGTGAGTTACCTCGACCAGACTTAAGATCATGGGGTTATCTACATTTGGTGATATTAGTTCTCTTCAAAGACAATTTGAAGATATTAAGGCAGAGATTGATAAGCAATTTGATACAGCAATTTTAAAGTTAGATGAGACTAGTTGGGAAATTATTCGTAAAAAGCGTAATTTTCTATTACGTACAACTGATTGGACAATGACACCAGGTTGTACTGTTGATCAAGCAGCATGGGCAGCATATCGTCAATCGTTAAGAGATATTCCTCAAACTTATGCGTCTTCAGGGTATGGAAAAGTCATTTGGCCTAAAGCGCCTACCACTAATGGTCCAAATACTAAATTTGAAGCGGAATAGATAAATAGACTTCAAATACAATAGAAGATAACTAAAGTTATTCAATACAAATGTATATTGGGAATAATCTGCAAGTTGCTGATTCAGGTAACAAAATAATTGATGATATAAGTTCCGGTTTTAATGGAAGTACAACTTCATTTGCGTTGCAGGTAGGAGGTGCAGCTCCTGTACCATTTCCAATTAATACTCAGCAGGTTTATATCTCAGTTAATGGAGTCATTCAAGAACCTGACCCGACAGGTAGTGCAGGTTTCAAAATATCAGGAAATAATATTGTATTTAGTTCAGCTCCAGCTAATGGACATGCTTTCTTTGGTGTAATTCTTGCTGGTGCAGATTACGTCACAGTAGGAACGGAGTTTCCTGCGGGATCGGTTACAGCCCCATCAATGACCTTTACAGGGGATACAAACACTGGTCTTTACTCTGTAAGTAGTGGAACAGTTGGATTTACTGCAGATGGTGTTCAAACCTTCACCATGGATAGTAATGGTTTTAACTTCCCTGATGGTAAGAAATTAAACCTTGGATCTTCGTCGGATCTAGAGTTGTTTCATGACGGCAGCAACTCATATATAAAAGATACTGGTAATGGGGGTCTAATAATACGTTCTAATGACCTAAATATAGAGCAAGCAGATGGTGGTGGAAAATTAATAAGAGCAACAGAGAGTTCAGATGTCGAGTTGTATTTTAATGGAACAAATAGATTCCAAACCACTAACACAGGAACAAACGTCACCGGTATTCATGTAGACGATGGTGCTACACACGACGGAGACGTAACATTTACTGGTGCAGCTGCGAACGTTGTTTGGGATAAGTCAGTAGATGATTTGATCTTCTATGACAATGCGAAGGCCGCATTTGGAACTTCTTCGGATTTAAGTATTTTTCATGATGGTACAAACTCCTTTCTAGACAGTAATACTGGTTCTTTGAAAATCCAGTCAGGAGCAGGTGCATATGTTGAAGCTACTGAATTTAAAATTTATAACGGGGCAGCAAGTGAGACTATCGCTGAATTTATAGCAGATGGTGCTTGTAACCTTTATTACGACAACACCAAGCATTTTGAGACGACGAGTGCTGGCGTTACGGTTACTGGTGATCTTTTAACTACAGGTAATATAGATTTAGCAGATACTACTGGTGGATCTAATAATCGGATTCTATTAGGAACTGGAGATGATTTGCAGTGCTATCATGACGGCTCCAATGGATACCTTTATAATAGTGGATCAGGAAATTTAACTTTAGTAGGTAATGGTACTAATAAAATTCAAATTAGGGCAAAAACTGCTGAAAATAGTATTACCTGTAATTCTGACGGAGCAGTAGAACTCTATTACGACAACAGTATTCGCTTAGCCACCACAGCCGACGGCGCTGATTTTAGTGGTACAGGTTCAATAAAACTACCTGTAGGTACCACTGCACAGAGAAGTGGATCTCCTACGGCGGGAGATATGAGATATAACAGTACCCTAAGTCAATTTGAAGGCTACACTTCAGCTTGGGGAGCTCTCGGAGGAGGTGCTACTGGAGGAGGTAGTGATACAGTTTTCTTTGAAAATGGTCAAACAGTAACGACTGATTATACAATTACAAATAATATGAACGCTGGTAGCTTTGGACCGATTACAATAAACTCTGGAGTCACAGTTACAGTCGGCTCTGGTGAAGTCTGGACGGTTGTTTAACTATGGCAATTGCAATTAACGGATCAGGAACAGTAACAGGTATCTCAGTAGGAGGTTTACCTGATGGAATAGTCGATACAGATATGCTTGCTGCAAATGCAGTGGCAACAGCAAAGATAGCTGCTGGTGCAGTGACAGCAGCTAAAAGAGGAACAGGAGCAGTACTTCAGGTTGTTACTGATGCAGATTCAGGGTCGTTCACAACTAACAGCAGTTCTTGGCAATGGCAAGGGTTAGATGTAAGTATTACCCCGTCTTCTTCAAGTAATAAAGTTCTTGTAATTGTTGGATTAGCAATGGATGGGGCAAGCAACCAAGCTTATATGACTTTGTATAGAGGAACTGATAATCTAGGAGGTTCTGAAGGATTTGGAGCCGCCCAAGCTGATACTAGATGTATATCAGGTCTTGTTTATTTAGATAGTCCAAGTTCAACATCAGCCGTGCAATATAGAGTTGCCGTTAGAAACAGTAATAACTCTACTACCGTTGAATGTCCACCTTGGGCTAACGGTAAACAAACAATAACAGCTCTGGAGATTGCAGGATAATGGTAAAGAAAAAACACGATTCAATCTACAAATTATATCCAACTGTTGTTAGTACTAGAACAACAGATGGTGTAAATTATCAAGCTTTTGATAAAGATGGAAAAGAAGTATCAATTAACAAAACAGATATAGAGGCTGATTGGGCAAAAGAAGAATATGGAGGCAAAAGACAAGCTGAATATCCTTCTATTGCTGACCAGTTGGATGACATATACCATAATGGTATAGATGCTTGGAAAGCTACCATCAAAAAAACGAAAGATAAGTATCCAAAATCATGAGTAAAATAAAACTGCCACACTCATCAGGAAATAGCGTAAGCATCGCAGCTCCGCAATCTAACCCTGCCTCTGATCGAACTTTATATCTACCTAGTAATGCTGATGGAACAGTTTTAACAACTACATATCCGAAAGTAGGAAGTGTTATTCAGGTCGTAAACAGTACTTTTACATCTTGGGATGCATCCGCTATTGCTGCAAATGCTTGGTGGGATAATCCAGGTGCAGCTAATTTCAGAGCTGATATAACTCCAACATCAACAAGTAGTAAAATTCTTGTATTTGGTCATGTATATATGTCTAGTTCTACTGATGGTGTTTTACCTTTCGTTAAAATCAGAAGAGATACTACTGATTGTGCGGTAGGTGACGCTTCAAGTAGCAGAAGACGAGTCAATGGAATGGGTTGGCAAATTGCGGATTATAAGTTTGTTCCTTTATGTTTTAGCTGTTTAGATTCTCCAAGTTCTACAAGTGAATTGCAATACACAATTTCAATTGGACATTGGAGTGCTTCAAGTAGAACTTTTTATGTGAATAGATCAATAACTGATTCTGATGATTATGGTAATCCTCGATCAGTTTCTACAATTACAGCAATGGAGATAGCACAATGATTACTGATCCAGAAGCAGTCTTTAAGGCTTATCCTAATGCAGTTCGGGTTAATCCAGATGGAGCATGGGATAGTTCAAATAATAAAATTACTATTGTTCAATCTAATGTTGATGCAGCTAGAGTTGAACTTGCAAAACTTGATTATCAATGGAAGAGAAAATATCCCTCAATACAAGATCAATTAGATATGCAGTATTGGGATAAAAAGAATGGAACTACTACATGGGTCGATGCAGTAGCCAAAGTAAAATCTGACAATCCAAAACCATGAGTACATTAAAAGTCAACGCAATTAGAGGAACAGGTGCATCAAGTGATGCGATCTCTGTCAATTCAACTGATGGAACGTGTACCGTTAAGGCGACTAATAATCTAAGCAACAGAAATTTGGTGATTAACGGTGGTTGTACTGTTGCCCAGAGAGCAACTTCAGCTACTGTATCTGCTAATGGTTATCACACTGTTGATAGATTTTATATTGGTACTGGAGGAGAGGATGAAGATGTTACAGCAGCCCAAGGAACTGTCGCAAGTGGAACTACTCCTTATAATTTAGGATTCAGAAACTGTTTAAAAGTAACGAATGGAAATCAGTCGAGTGGTGCTGGAACTCACGATTATTGTGAGATCATGTATCAGGTAGAAGCTCAAGATGTAGCTAATAGTGGTTGGAATTATACGTCAGCTTCTAGTTATGTAACCTTATCTTTTTGGGTTAAATCAAGTGTTGCACAGAATTTCTATGGGTTCTTTCTGACTAGAGACGGTACTAATAGGAATTATCCTTTTGAAACAGGTTCTTTATCTGCAGATACTTGGACGAAAATAACAAAAACAATACCTGGATCAACTAACGTACAATTTGATAATAATAATGGACAAGGAATTACATTAGAGATATTACCTTTTTATGGGACAAATTTTACAAATAACTCATCTACTGTAAATACATGGATAAATTGGGATGGTAATGCTGCATGTCCAGATAATACAAGCACTTGGTGGACAACGAATGATGCAACATTTGAAATTACAGGACTTCAGATAGAAGTAGGAGACGTTGCCACGGACTTTGAACATAGAACGTATGGTGATGAATTAGCTAGGTGTCAAAGATATTTTAGGCGTGATGGAGGTGGTCAATATACAGGTTATGGACTGGGTCTTATTAATGCATCTTCTGGTGGAATATGGACAATGCCTTTAGATCCTCCAATGAGAGCAGCACCTACAAT
>VTLG01004541.1_pt1 | contig 18738 bp, 29 predicted proteins | sample 4694571 | NCBI WGS metagenome assembly VTLG01 (sample SAMN12604809, study PRJNA352737) | marine metagenome | biome: ENVO:00000447; feature: ENVO:00000209|ENVO:00000569|ENVO:01000036; material: ENVO:00002151; isolation source: viral sequences binned using virsorter ...
TACCCTACCATTAACAAGTGTTCTATGTATCATCCCCTCGGCCTCACTATTAGTAAAAATACTTCCTAGAATAAAAAGCTCTCTTGGGTTTGCTGTCTGGAGTGCAGCTAGTCTTTTTTTGGGTTCTTTTGTTGTCCATCCAATCTTAATATACTCTACACGAAACTGGCCTGTTTCTGTACGATATTGACCAGGCACATCCATTCTTCCATGATACGGAAGCGCTTCAGCTATAAAATACACATATCCTTTCTCGCATTCATCCCACATGACTGCATCTGCCACCCTATATCTCCTTATGTAATCTATCCAATTCCAAACAGCACTTAAACACAGCCCATCCCCAATCAAGCTGAGACTTCCCCACAAAATGATGAGAAAAAGCGCCACTATTCTTATCCAGCTTCAATATCATAGCCGACTCTATCTTCGCTTTCGGCTGTAACTCCAAGTACATCTTCCGATAGGCTGCCAACTGGCAAGTCATCTCAGGATAGATTCCCTTGCTCGTTTTAAAATCTCCCAACACCAAAGCGCCATTGATCCTTGCCACAAAATCAGCCGTTCCACCTACCTTGTATTTCTCCGATACCATCTTCAATTCAATCGCTTCATACTGAGGTTTTGTCATCTTCTTCCATTCCAGGTAGCCTAAAAAAGCATTTTCAGCCTTCTCTATCTGCTCTGCTGAATAGTCGCTTGTATCTGCTTTAATATCCTTTATATCACACTCGCATAGATAGTGAGCTAAAGTGCCTATCGCCCCTGCTTCTTTTAATACTGCCTGTGGATCATCCCCCGCTAGAGCTGTCCTTCTTGACCATGCCATCAGGATATTCTTATTCCATCCAAGATTATTTAATATAGTAGTGACCCCTTTTACCCTTGAGCCATCCTTCAGTTTATATGCTGTGTGTGCTTTAGTCTTTGCCATGCGTCATAATTTCCAGCAGCCTTTTTCTAAGCGACTGACAATCCTTTCCTTCTTTTGTGTATCTTCTAATTAATTTTTTATAGGTTTCTACAGTCATGTAGTATCTAACTCGCTTCGTTTCCAATTTCGATCCACCTTCCCATCTGTTTTCGTAACGCATCATTCACTATATCAGCAACAGGCATATCTTTAACTGCATGCTTTATCTTGATTGCTTTCCACACATCCAGCTCTAAGGCACAGGAGAACGCCTTGGTCTCCGTTTCAGGTCTAGTATAATCTTTGTTCATCGGGGGCTTGAGCCTTCGGATTAGCTTTTCCTCGACAGCTTTGGCTTTAGTCAAGCTTCTAAACAGTTTTATCTTTGCGAGTGTATGCTCTTTTTCGTGATTATTAACCCTGGTAATTATATCCGAGGAGTGACCTATGTAGATAAGTCCAGCCTCATTATATAAAGCGTACACACCTTTAAATTTATTATTCGGGAATGTCCTTTGAACACGGCTCCTTAAATCCTCATCAAACTCAAGCCATCCGCTGTTAGTAAAATTCCCTACATCCATCACTTCCCCCAGACACCTTCCTTAACCAGTGTAGCCATAATCCCATAATTGCTTAAATCTAAAAAGGCATCCTCAAGTGGCTCTCCTTCTACCGCTGATTCATCCCGCATAATCAAATTCTTTGCTCTTTGGATCTTATCATTCATCCGAAACCATATCCCCATAAGCGAAAGCTTCACTTCATCATCAGTCTCAAGTCTTGTGCCTACCGATATATTCAGACTTCCGTAATCATACTGCTTTCTGCAAAATAGGGTATATTGTTCCGCTTGTAGCTCCTGAAAGCGTTTGGTCATATCAGGATATTCTTTCTCTATCTTTTCAATAATACTTTTTTGCATGAATCCATCTCCATAATTTTGATAATCTTTTATTTCCGCTTACCCGCAACAGCCAATCCATATTCAAAGTTGAAGCTTCATTTCTACCGCTTTTGAAGTAGCGATACAGATATATGAAATACCATTTCATTCTTCGTCAAACATTTCTTCACCACATTCTTCGCAGTAGTAATAGCTATAATATTGGTGTTCCCCGATGCCGTAATAGACCTCTCCGGTTTCTATGTTTTTATGCTCACAAGATTCTTCGCCCTGCGACAGCGTTGAGGAGGAGAATGAGCATAACATAAGGATGCTATCGCAGAGCTTGTTAAAATAGGTATGTAATAAGGCAATCAGCCCATTCATCCAGTTTATCTCCTCTTTTTCTTTTTTGGCAGTGGGCATTTTTTCATGTATATGATCTTGTTCACTTGGGTGGCGTATCCACATCGCAGTTGCTTATAAGAATCATACCCCGCGAATGGACACTTGCGATTGTCTTTTAATGGACATCGCTCAAACAAGACTTTTAATAGTAGTCACCATCTTCACCCAATCTTCAAATCTCATGGAAACCCTGGTGAACTCTCTATCGCCACGAAACATTAGAACATCGCAAGAGCCTAGAGACAACCATTTCGGTATCACTTTTCGCCTTTTAGCCTGTATTTTTATACCATCAGCAACGAGGTCAACATCGGCTCTCTGTCCAATGCTTCGCCCATCACTTCCCCAGGCTCTCACAACATTCGTAAATCCTGCTTTATTTAACATCTTTACCAGTTCATGCTCATAAGTATTCCCCTTCCGCTTGGAATTCATATCGTCCCACCTTTGCTGCAATTTTTGTATGTAGTGTTTGTCTCTGCCTTCTATTTTAGCTTGGCAAATTTCTTTTGCGACCAGTTCCATTAGAACGGTAAATCATTATCTTCTGTATTGCCATCGCCAATTACCTCGAAATCAACAGAACTATGACTATCCTGTTTTACAATCTGTACTTTTTCTAAGAACAGACTAATACTATCCTCCCATGCTCTTGGCTTAACAATAAGATTCACAATGTCACCGCCCATTGGAACTCCATCTGTAGAATTTTTATTTTCATCTACAATAGCTGGGAATCTTTCTACACCTTCTTCTGCATGTAGTTTATTACTAAACTTTGCGACCTTCACCTTGACGGTTTTACCATTTTCATCTCTATCGTATTCACTCAATCCATTAATCACTTTTAAATTCGTCTGCGCTTTTAGCTCTTTAAAAAGCTTTTCCATTTCTTTTGTCCGAACAACCGATATGGAATGTTTTGATTGACCTTTAAATACATCTGGTCTGAGCAAATGTGAATAAGTCACCGTAAGGTTACTTAATACTTGTTTATCGATTCTTACAGGGCTTTTCATATTTCCTGTCTTTTTATTTACAGCCATTATAGACTCCTTATTACATTTTGAATTGCTAAAACTGTCATTATTATTAAAACTATTGGCATCCAGTATCTTTCTAAATACCACACGACTTGCTCGTAGAAATCTCTCATTTTATAACCTCATATTTGATATTGAGTGTATCCAGTTTTCTGCACACCTCTTCTATTAAGTGTGTGCGATGAATAATAGAATCGCTGGAAACATTAAAAGCGTGAGCGAATACAGAAGAGTTTGAAGGCAGACTGCTTTTCACATCTGCCCCCAAACTCTGTAGGTAGGCAACAAGGTCTTTCTTGCTGAATTCGTTATCGGCAGGAAAAATTCTGACTTGAGACATGGTATGTGGAGTTCATGTTCTAAAGTGCCTTAGTTTGTCTAGGCTGCTTTTTAAGATTCTTACTTCCGGTTTTTTATCCGATCCGGTGCGCTTTAACACCAGCTCTGGGTTTTTTCCATTGATTATTCCGCGTTTAATAGATTTTACCGACAGTGACATATATGATGCCGCCGTTTTACAGTTCATCCAATAATCAATCAAACAAATACCTCATCGTAAGTGACATCTATGTTAAATCTTTGTAATGCGTGTAAAATGCTGTCAGCTTGTTTTTCTTGAAGCCGTCTTTTGCCATATACAATCTGATGCAAAAGCGGATATGATATATCTGCTTCCCTGTGTAGCCACGCCAATGATCTTTGGACTGTCGGCCTGGATAAAACCTCTTTTATCTTCGTTTGAGGTTGAATTGGAGTGTCAATTTTTGGTCTTCCCATTAATATATCTTCCTTATTTGGTAACATATTTTAATACAATAATTAATTAAGTGCAAATAAAAATAGTCTTGTATAATTGTAATATGTGTTATTACTTTTAAGGTAGTCAAAGCATACAAAGGTGGTGAAGATGAGTATAACTAGACAAGAAATCGCAAGATTGTTAATTGATCTGATGAAATGGAACGATCCTAAGTGGGCAACCGAAACTGGAATTACAAGACAGACTTTTTGGAGACTGAGAAAGCAGGATTATGTCAATATCGAATCCAAAACACTAGAACTAATGGCAAATGCAGCAGGAAAACACCTGGATTGGGACGATATTCACAAAGATCACGCAAATGTTATAGATGAAGTTTTCCAATTTGATGGAAACGAAGTGTCTGTAGCGGCAATTACGCAGTTATTAATAGAGTCGCAGCAGACTACTATCGAACTTTTGAAAAAAGAGAATGAACAATTAATATTAGAATTAGCAAAATGGCAAAAATTACCAAATTAGGACAAAATAAATACAAAATTCAGTATATCCCTGAAGGGTATCGCGATTTATATAAGAATCCGTATCGCTGTATTACAGTCACAGGTAAAGATCATGCTAATAATATATATAAGGACGCAAAACTGGTTGAAGAGCGTGACCGTATCAGCTCAAAACTGAATGGAAAGATCAATTCTGTCAATGTTATCATACCAGAACTGACCATTGGCGTTATATTCAAAGCATTTAAGATCAATTCAATACCTTATAAGCAATATGCCGCCAAAACCATTAAGCGCTATATAGCACTAATGGAAAAGCTAGAAAATGATCTTGGATCAGATTTTCATTTCTCTAAAATTGATTATCCATTCTACTATAGTCGCTATGGAAACCCAAAAAAGAAGAATTCAGGCATCACTGCCTTAAAATGCTTAAACCACATTGGTAATTGGGCCAGAGAGCAGGTTTCTGAGGGCAAAATTAGGGGTACAATCAACGCAAAACCAATAAAGCTTCCAAAGGTCGTTAAGAGCAAAAAGAACGCTCTAAAGCCCTACCAGGTAGATATGATATTTAACCATCCTGAGATATGCCATATCACCAAAGCTATCATTGAACTTTATATTTTAACTGGCTGCCGTATCAGTGAACTTTGCAGACCAGATTTTACTTGGGAACAAATAGATGTTGAAGGTGAAGTGGCTTATATTAAAAACAAAGGCCATAAAAGAGAATTTGATGAGCCATTTGAGATTCCATTCTTTAAAAACCAGCATCAGCGATTGGTAAACCAAATTAATGACCATTTTAAGCCTATTCACCCTGAAGCACATATTTACCCAATACCCATAAGTGCAAAGAATGTCTATGATCGGATTGTATCTGCCAGTGAAAAGGTTGGATTTAAATTTACTCCCCACGACTTCAGAGATACATCTGCCACTATTCTTTTAAGGGAATCGGGAAATATCTATGCAGTGAAAGAGCATCTAGGCCACGCCAATGTAAAAGATACAGAAGATGCTTACGCAGATTGGATCATGGATGATAAAGTGCAGTCGTCAGCATCTATCGTAAAAAGCATCGGTAGAAAATCGGTAGATAATTAGTCCACTCCTGTCCACTTCTGTCTATTATATTTAACAAAAAATGGTATATATGTAAAATGACTTACCCTCGTAAGTCCTCTAATAACGCAAGTTACAAGATTTAACGCGGAGGGGGAGGGATTCGAACCCCCGATACTTCAACGCATTGACGACAAAACCATGCAACGGTAGGAAATCGGTAGTTAACTTAACTGCTCTGTCAGTTTGATAGAAGTATCATATACCCCATAAGCCACTTCTTTAAACCTGAGTGAATCATCACTCATCCGCACATAATAATAAGCTGAACTATCGTAGTATACGAATTTCTTATGTGATCCGTATAAAGAATTTCGCATAGTTTCTAAGCTTGTTTTATAACTGGAACTAACAAATTTTAGATTAAAATTCCAAAAGCGCTTTCCATCGTGCCTTTTATTGGAGTATTCTTCGCCCCCATGACTTGTCATTAAATCGCTTCCATGACTCTTACCCTCTAATCCAGAAAGTTCTATATTTGTTAAGCTTAACTTTTCACCGATAATTACCTCTGTGATATCGTCTATTGTACCTGTTGTAGATTGAATAAATTTATATTGACCAGAAGCATCTGAAAAACTTAATTCATTCCATCCCGCGACCCAGTTATCAGTCTTATTAACAAGAGCAGTTCCCATAGCAGTTGTAGAGCTACCTGAGTATACTTTCATATCTTGTCCATGAGCAGATGTAAAATACAATGCAGCTCTATCGCAGTTAGTCGAAGCATTTGAAGAGCCAACATCAAATCTAAGCGCATCATTGGCTCCGAATGAAGTAAATGTTGTGCCAATGGACATATCATTTGCTCTATCCTCGTTTGTAACTGAGCTTGATGCAGAAAATGTTGTTGTAGATACAGTCCCATCGGCTACTGTTGCTTCTGAGAATCCACAATTATCATAAATAAAATACTTTGCCATTACGATACCTTTATAATTTCCATTTTTGAATTATTTGGATGTTTTTCAATTTTTGTTACCATATAATAATCAGTTCCCATAGCTGTGCCATATATCTTTATATTGGAATCCCAATTAGAGAACTTGATTATATCGCCAATCTCAAGATGGCTATATTTGGGCCTGGCACATTTAAAATTGATGATTGGCCTGCGTGCTTTCATTAAATATAAATATGCTTCAGCAAGCTTTGTAGCCGTAGTTGAATCCAGTATCTCATTAGCGTCCAGTTCAAGTTTTAATGTCTGATTAAAGCCATTTACTGTTGTTCCCTGTGATGTAGAATCTGTAGCCGTTGCTGAAGATTTATTGGAACTCGCGCCATAGTCATGGTCATAATTAATGAGAATCGAATTTCTCACTTCTCCAATGGGAGTTTGAGATATGCCTTCTAACACTATATCGTTAAAATCTACAGTCACATCCGCAGCGCTGTAATCATCTGTTTGCCGAAGTGTCCTGATCTTCACTTTACCATCACCGGAAATAAACACATAGGAAAAGCATAGACCCCCCAGGCGCTCAATCAAATCCTTTGATGGTATAAATTTGTATTGGGAGAACGCAAACTTTACATCACCGACTGCATCCGCAAAATATTCACCCAGATACCCATTAGATGTATTACCAGAAGTATCAAAAGTGCCATAATCTATCTCAGTGCTACTAAGTGAAAGCTCAGACCGTAAAATATCTTCAATCATAAATATTGGATTTTCTATAAGATCATTCTCATTGTAGCCTTGATTTCTGGAATTAGCATCAACCCATGCTCCATACTTTCTCCCCTTACCGCTGCAATAGACAAAATCAATCTCACCAGGAGTCAATTTTGTTACTGTCCTTACTCTTTTAACTGAGCGAGCTGGGTGATATGTTTCTATCGGTGGCCCATGCGGTTGCATGATATATCCGCTTGTAGGAAAGTTATGCTCATAAACTTCTTGTATTGTATGTCTATCAATAACCTCAGAAGTAATATCTACCACCAAGCCTGCTTCGTATATCTGTGCTGAATGGTTGCTGTTATCTGAACCACCTCTCAGGCTGAATTGTATTGGCCCTTCAAAATCAAAAGTGGTGGTCTTACCGCTATATAAACTACCGATGGCGGTTTTAGTTATTGAATCATCAGTGATAGTGTCGTGATCTTCATTTGCTGAGTTAGCTGTATATCTAAAAGTTTCCCCATTCTCACCTTCAAAATCAGAATTTGTACCCCATTTTACCAGCGCTGAAACAGCACCGTAAGTACCTACGCTATTCACTTTAGGAACAGCAAAGGTCATTGTGGCTACAGAGTTATTTGTAGTCCCGCTATTGGCAGCCCAGGAAGCGTAATTGGAAAATGAGCCATCGCCAAGTCTTTCTTCATCAGACACAGAATAACTACCAGATCCGCTTTCCGATGCAATATTAGAAGTGCTGATCGGTATATAAAATGATGCCCCTGCTCCAGCAAATTCAATCACAGGATTCCTGCCAGTAGCATTAACTGTGCCTGTCATTGTAGGATAATACCCGCCTGAGTAAAGATACACATTCTCATTATCTAATGTGTGTAAAGCCTGACTGTCCACTGCTGCTTCTACCGCAGCTTCCTGGGCATCAAACTTATCGGTAATGATCGCGGGAAAAGCGCCTTTATAAAAATTGTAAAAACTATCGAAGTGTGTAGTAGGAATTGTACCTATGTCGGTCTTTTCATAGAAATCTCCGTAAGCCATTGGAATAGGCATACCCACATTATTAGCAGGCGCATTGGCATAAGTAGCAGCTACGACTGTATTCTTAGGGATTATATTGTGATATTTTGGAGAATTATCAAAAAGAGTAAGACTGACAAACCTGTCATCATACTTTATATCTCCACCAATAATACCACTACCGATCATTCGCTCTGCATCATCGTAGCTGTTAGTCGCATCAGTATCAGTAGTATTTAAGAATAATTCCCATTTTCTATTAGAAAAATTCTTAGTGGAGAATAGATCAGAGAACCGCCCACCTTCAATCGTATTATCGGTATTAATCAGCTTGATATTCATATTTGCGGTAGAGGTGTGAAAAGTAAAGAAATCTAAAGATTGCACATGCCGTCCCCAGGATGAAACAATACCATAATACTCATCAGAGCCATCGACCCTGGTTGAATCACTAACGCCAAGAAACGCAGATTCATCGTTATAATAAAGCTTCAGCACCCAAAATGCTGTTGTACTAGATTTATTTAAAAAAGTAGTTAGTTCAGCATCAAAACTAAGCATTGATCCTAGCCCCTGCGCCAACAGCTGTATTCAAGGCAGGGATCAGTTCATTTCTCACATAATCATCCTGTACCACACCGCCGTGAATATTAACTACTATATTATTGGATGGCTGGCCTGTTTCATTCATTTGCCTTAGACTATCCAATCCAATAGACTGCGCTGAATCGCGCCTGATGATAAATTCTCCAGCCTGGGCTAGAATCGGAACGGTATCCCTACCGCGCACTATCCCACCGCCTTGAAACTTCTGCACACCGGATTGTGTCACTGCACCGCCAGAGTGTCCTGTTGATGGAAAGACTGCGCCTAGTAGATTAAAGCCAGCTTTAGAAGCGCTAAATCCACCGCCAGTGAGCATATTCAATATCGCAAATGAAACTGCTTGTGCCGCCAGTTCTGCTGCTATTGCTTTTAATGAATTAACAACAGCATCACCAAGATTTTGTCCGTGAACAATAGCTGTAGCTATATTATCGCTGAATTGCTTAAAGGCTCTGGCTTGTCTTAGTAATAGTTTTTCATCTTTAGGGTCTACAATGACAGGCGGCGCATTAGCGCTTACCTCTGCGATAGCTTCAGCCAATAATCTATATACATTTTCTTGCTCTGTAAGTATAGCGATTAAAGATGCAATAGCTAAAAAACGGTCTTTATCGATTTCGGCAGCAGCGGCAGAAGTTTCACTACCAGCTCCGACTGCTTTAGCTAATCCTGTAGCATTAAGCTTCACAGCGTTCATTTCTTTACCTAAAACCGTTAGTAGCTTGGCTGCATTTTCTGAAGTAATAGTTACATTTCTTATCTCGCCCTCGAAATCTCTAAACCCTTTAACCTTTTTTATTTTTTGATCGAAGTCACCAAAAATATCAAAAGTGGCCTTTAGACTTTTGTCTTTTTCAAGTATATCCGCTATTTCTTCATTCATTCTTTCTATTTTATCAGCGGTTTCCTCTTTAAATACAAGCACTTCTAAGGCTGCTAAATGTTTTGTTTCTACACCAATAGCTTTCAAATTTCTAAGCATAGCTTCCGCATCGCTCTCTGTAAAGCTTCTAATGTAATCACCAACTCGGTCTGCTAATGCGCCAATGTCTTTTGCGGCTTCTTTTAGACCAGGTAGCATAGTGTCGCCTATCTCAGCAGACAGCCTTGAAACACTATCTTTCATATTTGACATAGCGCCTTCAAAAGTTTTCGACATTCTATCAGTGCTACCAGCAATTCCTACTGCTGGATCTTGCAGTGTCTCAATTAATGCTTTTCTAAATTGCGGAAGTCCTATAGTTGCTAAATCGGTTAATCCTTTAGAGGATTTTATTATATTTAAGATACCCTTTTCTCGTAAAATATCCGCTGCTCCAGCACCACCAGCGAAAGCGCGACCAAAAGAGTTTGCAGCTTCAGTGGCAGTAGTTCCCATAAAGGCTGCTAGGTCAGTGATCGGTTTAATTAGCCCTTCTGCGTCAGCACCAAAGGCTTTTAACTGCGCTCCAGCATCTGCTACATCCTGCAAGCTAAATGGCGTAGTAGCAGCAACGGCATTGAAAGTCTCAAACGCTCTATTGGCCTTTACAACCGATCCAGTAAGGCCAACTAATCTTGTGCGTACTTGTTCAAATTTAGATGCTGTTCTTACAAAAACAGAAGTAGCTTTTATTGCCGCACCTATGGCAAATGAATATAATAAGACACTATTACGAACTAAAGCAATATGCTTTCTGAGACCAGAAACATGCTTCCCAGCCCTTTGGCTTCCTTTGCCAAATCTGGCCATCGCACCATTGGCTTTATTTAATTGCCCTTCAAGGTTCGTAAACCCTTTAGCTCTTACTTCGATTACAAATTTATTTGCCATTATTCATATCCTTACTTCTATTTTCACAAGCACTAATCTCTTCACTAATAACCCGAAAGATGTCAATGGTTCTAGCGTCTGCCTGGTCTAAAGTTTGTGCTAATGGAAGGTTGAATTTGGTGGACACAAAATAATCTTCGATGTATCCCTCTATCTCCCTGTCAATAAAGAACTTAGGGTTACAGAAGAAATTGAGATTATAATATAGGTTCTGTCCTATAGAGAATTTATTGTGTTTATCTTCATCGATGATGCGCCCACACTCGGCCCATATCTCATCTTCGGTGAAGTCTATGTACTGCGCGAGGGTTGGACTTTGCGCTTTGTAGGATTTGAATTTTAAAGGATAAAGGCTGTTGCCCCATCCAAAGTAATTAGCCCATGTGGCTATACGGACTTTAATTTTTTTTTCTGGTCTAAACCTTTATAATGTAAATATACGGCATTTAGAACTTCATCGATCTTGGCATCGTCTAATTTGCTTAGTGTTGTTTCCGCATCTTCAAAGGCGTGATCCATGCACCAATTCAATAAATCGAAATACGCATCTCGTTCTATTTCTTCATCCCAAAACACTTTCATCTCCAGGCGGTGCAGTTCTCTGCGCTCACCGAAGGTGATTGGGCGAACTTCAAATTCGCCATGATCTGTTTTTATCATTAAGTCCTAAGTTTTAACTTGTAACACATTTCCCGAACTAGATGCAAAAAACTTGATTGATACATCTACCATCATCGCATTTGCTTCATTATATGCTACATTAGTGATTTTACCAAATAATGCCTCAAGTCCAAAACCAGAAGCACTGGCAAGGGCTGAAGCGTGGTTATGAAACTTAGTTACTACAGTAGTTCCAGATTTCATAGCCGTTTGATATTCAGCAGTTGTTGGTTCTCCTGCTACATTATTATTATCATATTTTACAGTAGCATCTAATGTGGCAGATATTTCTGGCACTGCACGAACAATAGATTCCGGGTTGCCCGATGCGTCATTTTGACCTACATACTCAGAAGGATTCTCAATATTTAATGCGAAACTCTGCACTACGCAGTCTGTTGCGGCAGCAATCGTTTTTAATCCAGAGCCAGCTAAAGTTGCTAATGAGTAATAACTTGTACCATAAGCGGTTGCTGGGGTTACTGGAGATGCTGAGAAAGTGGCGATATATCCTGTACGAGCTGTGGCTGTAAATCTTAATCTACCAGACTCATTCGCCATATCACCTGTAATGGAAAGGCTGGTAATCGTACATCCTGGTAATGTCATAGAATGAGTATCTGCATTATCAGAAGCATCAGTAGTGCTAGGGGCTGTAATATGAATTGTTGTGGTATGTTGAATCGCTTGAGAGCCAGTACCAGTAGCCAATGCTGGCGGCGTATAATTATAAGCAATAGATGTTATATCGCTACCTTCAGCAGCGCCTATGCAATTTTGCAATAAGAATGGTGCAACTGTTGTGTCAAAGACACCAGAAAAAGTAATTTCTTTTGTTGTGCCAAGCTCGCTTATAAAAGCATCATCTACATCTGCCACTCTTCCTGCTGTACCACTGCGTACATCCATAAATTGTGTTAAATTAAAATTAGGCATTTCAAGACTGTCGATATTAATTGCTACTAAAGCATCAGTCTTTGCAGTGCCAGTGGTGGTTTCCCCTGTTGAGCCAATCGCCAGTTTAAATTGCTTTGGCGAATAAGCTGTTCCATCTAAAGCCATTATTTAGACTCCTTCTTATTTTTTACTTCTTCCACATAGGGTTTTAAAGCATCTGGTACTTCTTTAAGCTCTACAGCTTCACCGTTGTTAAATTTTTCCCAATCTTCATTTGATAGACCCTTATAACTATCAGACTCATTGATATATTTATTTGACTTATATTTTGCCATCATTTATACCTTAATGGTTTACGCATAAACTTCCTCTACCAAGCACTGAAATTCTACGCTGGCAGTGTGGTAATTAGGGTTCTCACTTTCTAAATCATAGTTTACAGATTGAAGTCTGGCGTTGTGCCACTCATAACTATTAGCTGCCGGATACACTGTATACGCTTGTCCATCGGATGTTATAAAGAACTGATCCTGGCTGGTGATAAGCAGTGGTCTTTTAACGATTGTAAGCTGTTCACTAGCCGAAGTAAGGAAATTCTTACCAGCAGAGTCTACAAAATAAAGGAACTCATCAATACTGGCTACATTCCTTCTTAATACTTCCTTTAAGCGCTCAATAACATTAATGCGTGTGTCCAGGCTATTCTTCTTTGTATATCTACCGCGCTCTTTTTCATGGTAAGTCAAAAGCGCTGTATATTCCCTGATTGCACCATTGGATCTTAATTCAAAGATTTCATCCCTGATCGGCGTAAGCTTAAAGAAAACATTACCGCGATAGACATTATCATAGCGTATGGGGACATTTCTAAATTCCTGGGCCACCAAAAGCCTAAAATTGTCCAATACATTCTCGTTATATGTCTTATTATAGGTAATCACTTTAGCACATTACAGTTAAACATTATATCTGCCACCTGGTAAACCTGCTCTTCATCTTCCAATTCCGGCTCGTAATTCACAAATGTAATAACAGCGTCATTCCACTTGTAGCTTGACGATGGACTGTAGTTAGAATTATTACCAATTAAACGCTTAATACGGTCTGCAAAATTCATAAGCTGTTCTAAGTTATTTCTCCGCGAGAAAACGCCAGGAGTACGCCTATATAGCCTTAAAAGGATACCATAGATGCGTGCCTGATCTTCAGTGGTTGGTTGGTCAAGCTCATCCTGTACCGGAATCACTCTGAGGAAGAAATTTCCCCTGTTTTTGAAATTTTTGTCGTAGTGTACTGGAAGTTTGTTAAACTCGCCCTTGATGAGCGATTCTAAAGGCTCAATGACATTAGAACGAAGGACTGATGTGTAAACGGTTGCCACAAAGTTTTATTTCCGCTTTTTAACGCGAATCTTTTTCCTCTTCCTTCGCTTACGCGGTCTGCCTTTTTTATGTCCGTATGTCCCCTTGCCGTATGGCATCTTATCTCCTGCTCACTTGTTCTGACTTTACAGATCCATGCTCTTCAGGGATTCCCATGACGATTATTGACCATTGATCGTTTGTTGTATACACTCCCTCACCCCAACGAACATACATTCCGTAAGCAAGGCTTTGGTAATCACCATTTATCTCTTCGCTTGCGACCACTTCATTCATAGCAAGTCCAGTATCATTCTTTACATATACTGAATATTTGACTGATGTATTAGCCGTTCCTGCGGTGAATGTTCCACCAGCGGTTACCTTGACGCGCACATCGTCATAATCTACAGATGGAAGCGTTGTAACTTTAGTATCAAGTATTCCACCAGTAGTAGAACTATTGACGCTCACTGGCCTGATACGCCCTTCATTTTTCTCGTAAGTGGACTCATGCCATAAGTTATATTCGCCCCTTTTTAAAAGATCGAGCATACCATCGCCATCAGGTGAGATATAGCGCTCTTCGATGTTCTGCGCTCTTTCTGGGTCAATACTTCTCATTAGATCGGCACACGAAAGCCCAGCATTAGCGTTTATCAGTACAAAATCATAATCACGGCTGGATGCACCTTGATCTTCTGCTTTAGAGCGTTTGAAGATCGGTCTGTTTATATATGAGCGAATACGGTCTGCCTGCTCATTGACCACACGCTGCTTTACAGTAGCCCAATCCTCTGCTGCTTCATACACCAGGTTATCAGGATCAACAGCACTGTAGACATAAAGTGCATCAGCAGCACTATCGTAGTAAGCTTCATCTGAGCCATCCACATCGCCAAGCGCCGACTGCATGGACATTTCCTTGCCGTCTACATAAGCCTGGGACACATAACCGCTATTATGGGCGGCATACACCGATCCCGAATGAGTCTGAAAGTTCTGCACCAATCGCTTGCGGTCATAGTTGTCTATACTAGGCTCTACGCCCTGTAAGTCTGTGGTAATATTACAAAATGCTTCTAAATAAGTCGCCATTATGCTAATCCTGCGTTACTATCGGTTATATGATCCAATTCATTTACATCTTCAAAAGAGCTGACAAGATCAGGAACAACTACACCATCGATTAGCGCCATTAGATTCGCGATCTTCTTTACGCCATTGATCGATATATCATGGTTAAGGTCATTCTGGATGCTTTGAGATAAAAGCTTTATTGCTCTGATCTCTGCCATCATATTTTCCATCTGCTCTGCTAATGTCATCACTTAAACCCGTTTCGACTACTTATCGTAACCACTTTGTCACTTGTTCAACAAATTCATCTGGATCGCCTTTTCCACCAGCATTATAATAATCCTTCCAGTAGTGAGCCATACCCTCTACGCTACTTGGCATCCGCTTTGGCACTCTCCAATATTTTAACCGACAATGGACAATCCCTGCTGCAATATTCTTTTCTAAGATATTAGCCCAGACCTTATCATCAAAATTCTGCCAATACTTTATATCCACTACACTGGCTTCCGCGCATTTTTTCATTAGCTTCGGCCTATGCCTTAAATAGTGCATACAATTATCTACCGCTGTTTTTGATTCAACCTGGAAAAAGGATTTCGCTGGGCCATCGTTCATCTGCGTGATATATTCATAGCGCGATTCGATAATTCCTGTTGCTAAGACCATATCGACTGCATCTTCCGATGCAAACTTATCGCCCATCGCACTGCAAGTACGCTCAATAAGTGAGCGCATTTGCTTAATGCTAATCATTTAGAAGCTATCTTCAATAAATGGCTTCACAACATTTTCCCAGATTTCATCGTCATTTTTACCAGGACTTTGAGAAACTGCCCAATCACCAATTTTGATGAGCAAATTCTTCATACCGTGTTTTTTGACGAGACTGCGTATTAACCGTTTAAGCATTTTTCCCCGCTACTTTATATATCGCTTTCTTCACTGAAGTCCATATCAGATCATCCCAAGTGGATGGTGAAAGCGCTACGGCTTTATCCACAGCTAAGATTGCGATGACTACATATTCCCAATTTTCTACTAAAATTTCCATTAACTAGCTCCTTTAATCCATGCGATTAGACTACTAAATACAAAAGTAATAGTAGCCAGAGTTCCTGCGAACCATGACTGTCTATTCTCTAAAGTACGGACTCTGCCGTTCTGAGATTTAACATCAACCCTGATCTCTTTTGTAACCTCGAAGTGAGATTGATGCTTTTCTTCCAGGCGTGTCATACGCTCCAACATTTCATCCCTATAAAGATCTATTTCTTTTTTATTCATTTGACGTTGGCCCTGCCTTTTAAAAAGTTAATATCATCGGTGATGTCGTTCATTTCCTGCATCGCCTGTTCATGCCTTCTGTCGCGTGTTTCATCACTGCGATTCCAGCGGTCAATCAGCTTGATACATATATCTTCTATCTCGCCCAACTTATTGGTCAAGGTTTTTTGGAGAAACATGATCTGACCTATGAAGAGAAATACAATGACACCAACGATGCCCCACTCTTGAATCATAAATTTTTCCATGTTTCTCCCTAAAACACTAAGCTTCGGCTTCTGGGTCGCCGACTTCCGGCTGATCCAGGGATGCCTTTAAGCTATTTACAAAACCAGTCCTGCCAATCTCCATTTGCTGAAGATTGAACCTCGTACTATCGATCTTACGGTTAAGATCGTTGATGTGAGCAACCATCAATTTTTGATCGTCTTGCAGATCATTGATGTTGTACTCTTTATCATCTAGCACCAGAGTTGGTTCTTTTTCTTTTTTTGCCATTTTTAACTCCTGTACTTATGCTGTACTCATCCATTGTTAATTCTTTGTGCTTTTAAATAAAGATCCATCTCCCCACCATTGACTTCGGTAAATATTGCGAGTGCTATCATCATTATACCCAACAATACAAACCAATACAGGCATCTAAAAAAATCTTTGTCATTTATCAAGGCTTCTTTAATCCCAAGCGCTGCATCAGACTACGGTTTTCTTCTTCTAATTCTTCTGCATGATGCTCAAGCTCTTGCACATGCTCTTTTTCGATTTCGCTCATCTTTTGATTTAAGACTGTAACTTCTGTATGCAATTCTGCTACTGTCCTTTCTAAATCTGTAATTCTCATTTGGATACTGTAGAATCCACCAGCGAATAATCCGACTGCAAGAATGATCTTAACAAGAAAGCTGATGCTAATTGTGAGATTAAGTGAGTCATTTATCGCCTTTGACATCTCTAAGCCTCATTATTTCTTCTTCAATTCTTCGCAGTTTTTCGTCCTGCCTAACATCAGAAGGAATAGGTAAATTTTGCATAGCCTTCATTTCTTTTAAAGTTTGTCCATTCATATTTGATTGATGTTCAATGAATTGTAACCGAGCATTTAATTGTCCATATCCATAAACCATAGCAGCTATAAAGCCAATCGCCTGAAGTAACATTGGAACACTGATATTTAAACTACTGCTCTCTGATAATGGCTTCGACATCTACTTCCTCTGGTACTGGTATTCCTAATTTCTTTTCCCATTTATTAATAGTTGGCTCAAGTGTTCCTCTTGCATCCGCAATTACAATCACAATCGCAATCACACAATGTAAATAAAACCATATCATTGCCATCCTATCCCAGTTACAAATGCGATTGTTGTCCATACTCCAAATGCGATTAAAAACCTCGCATATAGATTTCCAAATTTTTGATTCATTATGCGTTCTCCAATGCAGTAATCTTGTCATTTGCAATATCAAGTTTGGCGGATAATTCTTGGATTGATGCAACCATAACTGTTACCATTTTCCCGTAATCTATTGATTGAACACGGATATTCCCATCTTCATCAACTGCATCTTTTTCACCATCCACTGCTGAAGGCACAAATGGAGCAACTTCGTGTGCGAAAAACCCATCTACAGAAACCTTTTCCAAGTCCCTTTTAAGATTAAACCTATAAGGTTTTAAACTATTGACCATTTCCAATCCATCCGTAATTAAGACCTCATTTTCTTTTATCCTATAATCTGAAGATGTGTTAAAGGCAATAGTAGTTCCACTTGCTATTTTTATACTTCCAATTTCTCCACCCGAATCTTGCATCTTAATGTAATAAGCCCCTGTCCCTGAAGAATCACCACTGAAATCCAAATTTACCATAACATTGTGTTCGTCAAGATTTATGTCAGCATTTGCACAAATTATAGCACTTGTATTTCCATCTTGATAATGGGTTGCAGTCCCACCTTGTGAAACAGTCCAACCTGCATCCGCTGCTGGATTTCCAACAGTAACAACGCCATCAGGCGCAATCTGCATAGAAGTAGCCCAAGTTATTGGATTGTCAGCAGTAATAGCAGTTGCGCCAGCAGTTTTAAATGCAATATACCCATCCCACATTGTTATCCTTGAAGCTTGGTCTGTGCCTATTGCTTCCCATTGGTCATTAGTTATATCATAATAAGCATTTGAATTCCAACCCACTTCTCCCCCTGCCGTAAAAGCTGTTGGTTGGTCAAAACTTGCTTGTCCACCTAATTGTAAAGCTGTAAAAGCAGAAGCCCAAGCTTCGGGAACAACTCCAATGCCGACATTGCCTGAAGCATCCATTATAAAATGGTCAGCCGAACCAATATCAGTACCATGATTTGTTATTTTAAATTTATCACCATCAGAATCGTCCACCCCCATTATTGTATTCATACCAGAGCCATCACCTCTTACGGCAAATCCTATAGTCGAATCAAGCGTTTGACTGTTTATAGCCATAGTCACTCCTGCGGGTAAGGCACTCGTTGCCAAAGTATCTGCTGTATCTACTAAAAGTTTACCTTTAATATGAAGTTCTTCTATGGGAGCCGAATGACCAAGGGCGACTCTGCCTGAAGAATCAATACGCATTCTTTCAGTTCCAGAAGTGGTTGTTGTATTAGATGCAGTGTTGAATGTTATTGTTTCCACTCCATTCATAGAACCAGTAGCCCCCCCAAGATGCAGAAAACTGTTTGAGCTATC
>VTLG01009800.1_pt1 | contig 18735 bp, 23 predicted proteins | sample 4694571 | NCBI WGS metagenome assembly VTLG01 (sample SAMN12604809, study PRJNA352737) | marine metagenome | biome: ENVO:00000447; feature: ENVO:00000209|ENVO:00000569|ENVO:01000036; material: ENVO:00002151; isolation source: viral sequences binned using virsorter ...
TTAGGTTTTAAAAAAGAAGGATTAATGGAAAGTTATGGTCCCGATGGATCTGACTTTGTAAGATTTGCAAGGATAATGAAATGAGTTTTTTTGGAGATATATTTGGTGGTAAAGCTGCAATGCAAGCAGCAAATTATAATGCTAAAATCATGGAAAGAAATGCCAAGATTAAAAAGCAAGAAGCTGAACAGATTATGTCTGTTTATAATAATTATGATGCACCTAAATTTGACAAAACAGTTGAACAGATCCAGGGACAAACAACAGTAGCCTATCTATCTAGCGGAGCTGCATACTCTGGAACTGTTATTGAGGCTTTGTATAATAACGAGCTAGAGCTACAAAGAGACAAAGATATAATGTTATACAATGCAGAAAACGCTAGAGATAAAAAAGAAAACGAGGCAATTCAAATGAGAGCTGATGCGGATCTTGCAAGATGGCGTGGTAAAGTTGCTAAGAAAGCTAGTTACTATGCTGCGGGTCAAAGTTTATTATCAATGGGAACAACGATTTATGGAATGGGATAATTAAATGACAATAAAATTATATAAATCACAATTAACACCAACAACTGAAACTTCTAATGTTTTAGATAAAAGACAAATAAGTTTATCTGAGGCTGCATCCATTGGCAAAGCCTGGAAAGGCATGGTTCAGTCTGGAGAAAAACTTTACGCTAAACACTTGGATATTAAATCCGATAAAGAACTTTTAGAAACATCAAAAATAATAATGAACGGCAAAACAGATGATAGTGGCAATGTTATTTCTACTGGTTTAAGTGAAGTTTTACTTAAAGCTAAAGATATGGAAGATCCAGATAAAGCGATAGCATATTATAATAATACTTGGAAATCATTATTAGAAAATGAAAAAGCCAATTTATCTTGGATGGCTAAAAGAAAATTTGTATCTTGGATGAATAAACAAAATCTAAAAGATACTAATACCATTAAACAATACACAACAGTTAATATGATTGATGGATTAAGAAATGTTACTTTAGATAAAATTGAAACCTATAAAAAAGAAATAATATGGTCAACTGGATTAGCACAAGAAACAGCTAAAACTGAATTAGCAGAATTACTTTCTGACAAAAAAACTAAAGAACTATTTGGAGTTAAATTAGAAGAAGTAATTAAAAAAACTAATAATGAAATAGCATTTTTTCAATATAAAAATGTTGCAATTGCAGATCAAGAAGCTGCTTTACTAGCAGCAAAAAAAGATGACAGAATACCTAACGATGGCACATATTCTCTTAATGCTTTAAGAAAGCATTTTAAATCAGCAAAATCTACATCTAATTATTTAAACAAAGATAATGTTTCTAAGATGGAGAATAATATTAAAAACAACATACCCATTAATATAGATGAATTTGAAGCAGCTGTTAAAATCGCAACAGAAAATGGAGATCAGGCAACTTTAATTAAATTAGAAAATATTAAAAATGATGCTCCTATCTATGCGGTATTGTCAACATTAAATGTATCACAAATTGAAGAAAGAATTAATATTTTAACTGAATATAAGAATACTAAAAAAGAAGGAATGGAATTAAAGTATGCAAGAAATTTAGAAATTTCTAAAAAGTATCTTGCAAATCTAACATCATCATTAAACAAAAGTGTCTTGGTAACGGCTAACGATAATGGCGTTATTGCAATTCAAGATATAAATTTTGAAGATATGATGATGACGGGAGATGTTGAAAAACTCCAAAGCTCCATTAAAGAAAGAATTGCTAAATCAAAAACAGCAGCAGTTTTTTATAATAGACCCATAGAGTTTTTTACTCCAAATGAAGTAAAAGCAATTGAAAATGCCTTTCAATCAGCAAATACAGCAAGTGATATTATTGGACTATCTACAATTTTAGTTGAGGCATTTGGTAATGATAGCGATCTAGCTTTTAGACAATTTTCAAAAGACAATACCTTTTTATCTACTATTGGTGGATTAACTATAATGAATGATGGTGTTCCTGGAAAAAATGTTTTACTTGCAACTGAAGGTTATTTAATTTCCAAAAAACCAGAGCTTGCAAAAACTTACTTAATGAAAAGCTCTGATAAAGATCTTTTTGAATCTATAAACTTATATGCTCCAGCATTTAATTTAAATGTAATTGATGGAAATAAAGATACTTTTAACAATATAATTGAAATGGCAAATTATATTTATGCAGCTGAATTAAAAAATAAAGGGAAGAGTGTAGAAAATTTTGACGCAGAAGATTGGCAAGAAGCATTTATTAAAGCAGCTGGCGGAAGTGAAGTTAAAAATTTTCCTTTTAATAAAAAATTTGGTGGTTTTGATGAGGATACTAGAGGCAACATGGTTCATATTCCACCTTGGCTGCCTAGGGGAGATTTTGAAAAAGTTATTGAAAGATTTAATAAAGATATAGATGGGAGAAAATTATTTAAAAAAGCATCATCTAATGGCGAACTTCCTGTACTGAATGGAAAAACAATAAATGTTTCAGAAATATTTTTTGAACAAGATCCATATTTTGTAAGTGTAGGTAACGGCAAATATAGAATTGCAATGGGAGAAAACCCTAACGAATTTGGAGCAGAACCAGAATTTTTAATGAACAGCGATGGTAAAGTTTTTATTATTAATATTAATCAAATTAAAGATGAAATAATAACAGGATTAGACTAATGAGTATTTTCTTTAATGAAGATCAAGCTGAACTTCCAGAAATAAATACCAGTTGGAATAAAGGTACAAGAACTAATTTTATGGAAAATGCAAAAGCATCCTTTAATGCTTTTAGAAGATCTGAAATATTCACTTCAGAAAGAAATAATTTAGCAGAAGAATATGGTAATATAGTACAGATATTGCATGACGCTGGTCATACTGATTTTGTCTCTCCATTAGATTTAGAGTTTGATCCTTTTGGGGGTAGTACAATTCCTCAACATGGAAGAAACATAAAAACAAGAGCAGAACTAGAAAAAGACTTTTGGGAAAAAATTGGAAATCTACAATTAACTGATGAAAGATTAAGATCTTTATTAGTTGAAGCTAAATTAGATACTCCCGAAAATATGCAAAAAGTTATTGCAGAAAAATCTCATAAGGCTTGGGAAGAATATGCAAAAATAAATGAGAGAGCTTCTGGGGAATGGTACACAGGCGGAGGTAAAACTGGAGGATTTGTTGGTATAGCGGGTGCAGCTTTTACAGATCCAATAATGCTTGCAACTATTCCAGTATCTTTTGGTTATTCAGTTCCAGCAACATTTACTAAAGCAGCTTGGAAAATGGCTAGATATGAGATGGTAATATTAGCTGTTGCTGAAACAATGATCCAATTGAAAGTACAGCCATATAGAAAAGAATTAGGTTTTGAAGATGCTGGTTTAGAAACTGGTTTAAAAAATATTGCAATGGTTACAGTAGCTGGTGGAGTTTTATCTCCTGTTCTTTACGGAGTATTTAAAGCATTTGGTAAAGGTTTTGATGTTGGTAAAAAACATCTTTTTAAATTATCAGATAATGAACTAAATCAAGTAGGTAAAGAACTAGGAGAACTTAATCCCAAGTATAAAGATACAGATTTAGATAATTATAAATTTCCAGAAAAAGATAATCCTTTTCCAGATACTGCGTCTGGCAGAACTGAGCATAGAGAAAGATTAAATGCAGCAGCTAAATCAGTTAATGAAAGCACACCTTTAGACTTACCACCAGCTAAAAATCATATAGTTTCAGATAATTTAGAACCACCAGTAAATATTAAGCCTGGAGAATTTGCTGAAATTTTTGATGCAAGTGGTAATATTATAAAAACCCAAATTGTTAAAGTAAGTAGAACTGGAAGATCTGTTAAGATTAAACTTGGAGATGGAACCGAAAGAGTTATCAGCCTAGATCCTAATGCTGGAGTTTATCAAAATATTAGAAATCCAAATTATGTAATTAGATCTCCTGGTGTAAATGCTCAAGGAAAATCAGTATCTTCATTATCTAAAACTGAACTTAATGCTGTTAGAAAAAAATTAATAAAAACAAAAGAAGAGCTTGAAAAATCGGGTCAAACAAATCAAGGAGCTTATACAGATGCAGTTCAAGATTTAAACTCTATTGATTTTAATGTTAATAAAGCAACTACAAGTGTCAACTCTCCAAGAATTGAAAAAGCTACATTTAATAAAAATGAAACGAAGTTAGCTGAAGATCTTAATAATGTAAAAGATTTTGATGTACCGAATGAGGCAGCTTATAGAAATCAAGCCTTAAATAATGAAAGATCTGTATTTGATGTATCTACTTCTAATCCTATTAAAAGTGAAGCTGGCACAGGAGCAGCAGCTAAAACATCTCCTACAGAATTATCTGATGCTACCCAGGCTTTATCTAAAGGATCCCAAACAACAGATGCAACTCCAGTATCAGTTTTAGCCAAAGCTAATACTGAACCTCCACTATTCCGTGGTTCTGTTACTAATAGAGTTGGCGATATAAGCGACATAAGTAAAGATTTCATATACCATAAATCTGATAATTTCAACGAGATTTATAATACGCTGTCTAAGAAAATGAATGATGTAAAGAAAGATTTACAACCTATAACAACAAAATATAATGGCGATTTAAAGGCAAGAATTAAAGAAAAAAAAGAGCTTAATAAGAAATTAAATAAAGGCAAATTACCACAACATATATCTGATTATTTAGGTGCTAGAATATCTACAGATACTATTTTTCAAGCTAAAATGGTTTTATCTGACTTAAATAAACAAATTAAATTTATTCAAATAGACGATTTTTTAAGTGATACTGGAAGAACTGCAAGTGAATATAGAGCTATTCACGCACAAGCATTAACTGATGATGGTTTTTCTTTTGAACTACAAATTAGAGTTAAAGATTTAGATCCTTTAACTGAAAAATCCCACACTATCTATAAAAAGAAAAAATGGGCGGAAAAAGAATATACAGACGCAGAATATAATAAAATTGTAAAAGAAGAGGCGGAAATAAATAAAAAATTAAAAGCTAAATATTTTGAAATTAAAGATAAAGAATTTTCAAGGCTTAATTCAAAAAATGAGGTGGATGTTCCTATTATTATTGGAACAAGATTAGATGAATCTACAGGGGAGAAAGTAGCACTCACTAAAACAGCTAGAGAATTGTTTGAAGAAGAAGGTAAAGATAAAACAATGATGAAAAGATTAGAAGAATGTATGGGATGGTAAAATGAGTTATAAAAATTGTATTCTTAAAGGTATTAAAGATGGTTTAATTAGTGAAGAGCAAGCTCTTAGATTAAATAAAAATTTAGATGAAATTACAGATTTTTATAAAAATACAAAAAATTTATCTAAATCAGAAGCAGAAAAATCAGCAGCTAGAGAAGTTCATGATGCTATGAAAATTGAGCAAGCAGAAAAGCTAAGCTACACTTTACAGATGAAAGCTAAGATGAATGAAATAGAAAATACTTTTGCTACTTATAGAAATCAAAATGGCGAAGTAGATATGGCTAACGCTTATAGAGCTATGCACGCACACGATAATTGGGCTAACCTTCCAAACATTGAAAGGCAAGCAGATATTGAAAGAGGTAAAGCTCATCAATTAATGGCTAATATTTTAGATCAGCAAAAATATGGTTGGGGAGGTATAAAATCTAAAAGAGTAAAAACCAACCAACAAACAATGACTAGAGAAATATTTGGAGAAAATACTGGTAATGCTAATGCAAAAGAATTAGCTGATGCTTGGAGACAGGCAGCGGAGCATTTAAGAAAAAGAGCAAATTATTTTGGTATGAAAATTAAATCAAGAGCAGATTGGGGATTACCACAAATACACGATACCTTATTAGTTAGATCTGTTTCTCAAACAGAGTGGATTGATTTTATATTACCTAAATTAGATTTAGATAAAATGGTTAATGAAAGAACTGGTTTACCATTTAACGACAAAACTATTCGTGAGGCTTTAAGCGAAGTGTACGACAATATTTCAACAGAAGGCATGGCAACTTTTAAACCTGGTATTAGTTCTTATGGAAAAGCTCTACACAATAGAAGATTAGATCATAGATTTTTAGCGTTCAAAAATGCAGATGATTGGATGGAGTATCAAGCTAGATTTGGTAATCCAGATGTATTTAAAACAATGATGGAGCATATTAACGGAATGTCTAGGGATATTTCTATGCTTAAAATACTTGGACCCAATCCAGATGCTACTCACACCTGGGCGACAGCAATGATTAAAAAACAAACAGCTATAGATGCAGCTAAAGAAGCTCAAGGAAAATTTAAAAGAAAAAAAACTATTATTAAAGATAGTAGATTAAAAAAAGATGGAGTTAAAATTTGGAGAAATGAAACAGATAGAACTAACTCAATTTTAGAGAATACTGAAAATTTATTTGCTTACCATAAAGGAACTTTACATAAACCTATTGATGGATTTTTTGGTAATACTTTTGCAGCTTTAAGACAAATATTAACTTCTGCACAATTAGGAGGAGCTGCGATTATGACAATTACAGACTTTCATTGGACTAGAATGACAGCAAAATTTAATGGTTTACCAGCAACTAAAGCTAATGCTAAAGCTGTTAAATTTTTATCAGAAGGAATGAAAAAAGATAAAGCTATGGGAAGAACAGCAATTAGACTTGGTTTAATAGCTGAAATGTGGAGTTCTGTTGCTGGTGTTCAGGCAAGATACTTAAATGAAGTGGATGCTCCCTTCTGGTCAAAAAGAATTTCTGATTTTGTTTTAAGAGGATCTGGATTATCTCATTCCACACAATCCAATAAATGGGCGTTTGGCTGGATAGCCATGGGAGAGCTTGCAGATAATGTTAATAAACCCTTTAATAAATTAAAAACCAACTTACAAAAACAATTCAGTAGATATGGTATTGGCGAAAAAGAATGGGATATTATCAGAACAACAAAATTATATGATGCTGGAGTTGATGAACCTACTATGGTTGGAAAGGGAGCTACTTTTTTAAGACCCGATGATATTATGAAAAGAGCTGATTTGGATAATGCTACAAGAGAATTTTTAACAACAAGGTTATTAACTTGGTTGACAAATGAAACAAACTTTGCCGTACCCACATCATCAGCAAAAGGAAGAATTACTTTAGCGGGAAATTCTCAACCAGGAACAGTAAAAGGGGAAATAGTCAACTCAATGCTAATGTATAAAAACTTTCCAATTACTTTGGGAATGACGCATTTAGCGAGAGGTTTTCAGCAAGTAGGTTTAGCTGGTAAAGCTAAATATTTAATACCAATGATTATTGGTGGAACTATAATGGGATCTTTAGCTTATGAATTAAAACAAATAGCAGCTGGTAAAAAACCAACTCCACCAGAAAAAATGGGTATTAGATATTGGTTAAATGCCATGATATATGGTGGTGGATTAGGTATCTTTGGAGATTTCTTATTCCAAGATACTAATAGATATGGTGGATCTTTATCTAAAACACTTACTGGACCAGTAGTAAATTTTTTATCCGATCTTATTAATTTAACAATTGGTAATGTTGCTCAGCTTGCAAGTGGCGAAAAGACTAATGCTGGCAAGGAGCTTGCAGCATTTATTCAAAGATACACGCCAGGGAATAATGTTTGGTACACAAGGCTAATATTTGAGAGAATTATATTTGACACGCTAGAAAAGCTATTAAATCCAGATTTTCGTTCAGATACAAGGAGAAATATCAAGAAATTAAAGAGTAGATCTGGTCAAGAGTATTGGTGGTCTCCAGGTAATTTAACTCCATAAAAAAAAGGATAGACAGAATTGACAAATTAACTTAATAGGAAAAATACAGTAGGATTATAACGCCTACAAAAATCCAAAAAATAAAATTATGACAGTTACAACAACAACAATTAAGAACAGTTATAGCGGCAATGGTTCAACTACGGCTTTTGCCTATACATTCCCTATCAATTCAACAGACGAAATCACAGTAATTGAAAGATCTGCTACTGGAACAGAAACAGTTAAATCTGAAGGTACTGGTTCTACTAATTATGGTATTTCTGATAACGGAGCATCGGGTGGTACTGTAACTATGGTTACAGCTCCCGCATCGGGAACTACTTTAGTTATAAGAAGAAATACCGCTTTAACTCAAGAAACAGATTATGTGGCTAATGACCCATTTCCAGCTGAAACGCATGAAGATGCTCTTGATAAACTTAATATGCAGACACAGGAGCTGCAAGAAGAATTAGATAGATCATTTAAAGTTTCAAGAACAAATACTATTACTTCAGCTGAATTTACTACATCTGCAACAGACAGAGCCAGTAAAACTTTAGGATTTGACAGCGATGGTAATTTAACAACTGTAAGTGATTTCTTACCAGCGGGTGGAGATGCAGCACAATTTACTTATTCAACAACAACGACAGACAGCGACCCAGGTTCGGGTAAAATCCGTTTTAACAACGCAACTCTTTCGTCTGCTACTGTTGCTTATGTGGATGATGCTGAGCAAAACGGAACGGATGTATCTGCATGGGTGCAGAGCTTTGATGATGTAACTGGTAATGCGACTAACAGAGGAAGAATTAGATTAACTAAATCAAATACCTTAGATGTATGGCATGTTTGGAAAATTTCTGGAGCTGTTACTGACGCTAGTGGTTATACTAAATTAGCTTTAACTTATATTGATGGTGCTGGATCTTTAGCGGATGAAGATAAGGTATTTTTATCTTTTGTTCCTTCTGGAGAGGATGGTGCAATTCCTGGTTATTATTATAAATTTGCTACATCAACAACGGATAGTGATCCTGGCGGAGGATATTTAAGATTTAATAATGGTACTTATGCAAGTGCTACAGCAATCTATATTGATGATGCGGATGCTAATGGAGCAACTGTTTCTACAGATGTTTTGGCTTGGGATGATAGCACATCAACAATTAGAGGATTTGTTCATATCGTAGATATTAATGACAGTACCACTTATGCAAGATTTAAAATAACTGGAGCTTCAACAGATGCCTCAGGTTATAATAAGTTAGCAGTAGCTCACTTATCATCTAATAATACTTTTTCTGCTGATGATGAACTTTCAGTTCATTTCACAATGACTGGTTTAAAAGGAGATACTGGAGCAACTGGTTCTACTGGTAGCACAGGATCCACGGGTTCAACTGGAGCAAGCGGAACGAACTCTCAACTTTCAATGACTTGGAGTTCATCAACTTCTGATGCTGATCCAGGTGCGGGAAAAATTGCTTTTAATAATGGTACTGTTGGTTCAGTTTCAATTTTATATGTAGATGATGCGGATGACGCATCTGCTGATATTTCTGGTTTTGTTCAATCTTGGGATGATGTATCTAATTCAACAGCAAGAGGATATGTTTCTGTTACCAAAGAAGGAACTGCATCAACTTATGCTATTTTTAAAGTTACTGGTGCTGTAACGGATGCCTCTGGTTATACTAAAGTTCCAGTTACACACATTGTTTCAAATGGTTCATTTTCAAATACTGATGGAGTAGGAGTTCACTTTACACCTTCTGGAGCTGATGGAACTGGAGATATGTCTGATCTTGTTGATGATACTTCTCCTCAACTTGGTGGAGATTTAGATACTAATAGTCATAATATTACAATTGATGATGCTCACTTTATAAAAGACGAAAATGGCAATGAGCAAGTTATATTTCAAACAACTGGTTCAGCAGTAAATGAATTAGAAATTACAAATGCTGCAACTGGTAATCCTCCAATACTAGGAGCAAGTGGAGAAACTAATGTTGATCTCCATGTAAAACCGAAAGGTACTGGAAAAACAATAATCGGAACTGGTGGAGCTGCTGCTTATTTAACAACAAGTGGAACATACGATTTAGTTTTAGATACCAATAAAGGAACAAACTCTGGAAATATTACAATAACTGATGGAGCAAATGGCAATATAGATATTACAACAAATGGAACAGGAGCAATTAAATTTAATGATTTAGCTTATATTCCACAACAAGCAGTTACATCATCTTCAAATTCTGTGGCTATCGATTCCCAAAGTCAAGCCAATGCGTATCATCAGACATCAGAAAACACTACTATTGCCGCACCAAGTAATGCAGTAGAGGGTGCGTTTCTTTGTTTAGAAATAAACTACAACGGATCGCATACAGTTTCGTGGAATTCTGTATTTAATTGGTCAGCAGATGCGGCTCCTACGACTACAGATACAGATGGTAAGACAGATATTTTTGTCTGGAAATACAACGGTGCAATTTGGCAAGAAGTAGGTAGAACTTTAAACATACCAGAAAGTTAATAGGAGATAATATGTGGGGATTAGTACAAGACGGATCAATTACAAAAATAATAAATAAACCAAAAGCTATGGTTATTGGCGATGTTCGTCATTCAAAAAATATATTTTCTTTTAGATGGACTAACGAAGAAAGAGAAGCTATTGGAATTTATGAAGTAGAATTTGATAATTCTAATAAAAAAGATGAGAAATGGTATACCAATACCAATCAATCATTTGCTTTTGCTGGTGGAAAAATTACAGCAAGCTATGGTTCAGCTACAGCTAAAGCTCATGCTGATACTTTATATACTCAAGAAGATGTTGATAACGATGTTGATGATAATGGAGATAGAATAAATGATTTTTCAGTTGGCGATGTTAAAACTAGAGGATTAAAATATAATTTAATTCAAACAATTAAAAAACAAGCTGCTGGAATATTACAAGATACAGATTGGTACATAACTAGAAAAGCAGATGCTGGAACAGCAGTACCATCATCAATTACTACTCATAGAGCAGCTGTAAGAACTAAAGCAGCTGAACAAGAAACAGCAATTACAAATGCAGCAGATACTCCAGCTCTTGAAACTTTATATGCTTATGTAAATACAGGCACAGAAGAAAATCCTGTATATGAAAGACCATTAGGCGAACTGCCAACATTGGAGAGTTAATGTCTTTAATTTTACCAGGTAATGTAGCTTCAGCTTTACCAACTGGATTTAATGTAGATAATTCATGTAGGTTTAATGATGGAGATAGTGCTTATATTTATCGAGATTTAGGAACTAGCACAGCTGGTAGCGGAAAAAAATTTACTTTTTCAGTTTGGGTAAAAAGAAGCACAATAAGCAACGCAGATCAATTTATATTAAGTTGTGGAGTAGCAGCAAGTAATCACCTTGTTGATTTATTTTTTCAAAGCGATGATACTTTAAAATTTAGATTAATTTATAATAATACTCTTTATGGAAATTTAACTACCAATGCAGTTTATCGTGATACTGCCTCATGGATGCACATAGTAATCAACATGGACACAACTCAAGGCACAGCAGCTGATAGAACATCTATGTATGTCAATGGAACAAAAATCACTAGCTTTTCAGCTTCTACTAGACCAAATCAAGATAGTACATTTACAGTTAATAACCATACAGTAAATAGTCAAAGAATAAGTCTTGGAAGAAATGAAGATGGAACGACAGGATATTTTGATGGTTATATGGCAGAAGCTATATGGATTGATGGAACTACTTATGCCGCAAGTAATTTTGGTGAATACGATGAAGATTCGCCACAAATTTGGATACCAAAAGATTGTAAAGATGATTTAACCTTTGGAACTCATGGATCATATTTAAACTTTCAAGATTCAGGGGATTTAGATGATGACGAAAGTGGAAATGGTTTAGATTTTACAGCAACTAATCTAGCCGCAACAGATCAGATGACAGATAGTCCAACGAATAATGCTTGTACTATGAATCCTTTGGATAATCATTATGGTTCACAAACTTATTCAGAAGGTAATTTACAAATAGCTTCTCCAAGTGGTAATGCTTCTTCTCCACATTCAACATTTGGTCTTACAAGTGGGATGTGGTATGCAGAAGCTAAACTGTCAGCACAAGGAGCAAATCAAACTTTAATTGGAATATCTTCTAATCAATCTACACAAGCTGATTTTCATTTAGGTAGAGGAGCAACTTCTTATGGACTTTATTCAAGTTCAGGTGCTTGGTACACTAATAATGGTTCTGCTAATGCTTATGGAGTAAGCTACACAACCAATGACATTATAGGAATTTATTTAGATTTAGATAATAATAAATTATATTTTGCCAAAAATGGAACAATTATGAATAGTGGTACAGGAATTTCAATTACTGATCCAGCATCAACAGAATTAGGATTTTATTTTTTTTCTGGTATGCAATGGGATAATGCAACATCAGCAACTTGGCAATGGAATTTTGGTGGTGGTTCTATTAATGCTATTTCATCAGGAAATACAGATGCTAATGGATATGGAAATTTTGAATATGATCCAAGTGATGGTGGAAGTTCTTCTTTTGATAGTGCGGCAAAAAATTTTTTAGCAGTCAATTCAAAAAATTTAGGAAGTGATGGAGGTTAAATGGCAGCTTATACAACAATAGACAATCCAGAATTATATTTTCAGGTTAAGCTCTGGACTGGAAATGGCTCAAATCCAAGAACAATAACTTTAGATGGTGATGAAAATATGCAACCAGATATGGTTTGGTATAAATGCAGATCACATGCTGTTCCAAATATTCTTTTAGATAGTGTTAGAACGGCTGGTAATGATAAAGAATTACAACCAGACGACACTACAGCAGAAGGTGGTACTTCAGCAGACGCAGATGGTTATATTTCTGCATTTACTTCTAATGGTTTTACTTTAACCGAAGGTTCATCAGGCGATCATTATACAAATGAAGGTAGTAGAACTTTTGTAGCTTATTGTTGGAAAGAGAGTTCTGATGCTGGGTTTGATATAGTTACCTATACTGGAAATGAAACTGCAAGAACAATATCTCATTCACTTTCAGCGAAACCAAGAGTAATTATTTGTAAAGGAAGATCAGTTGCAAGTAATTGGACAACACAACATGGCTCTTATGGAGCAGAAAAACAATTTCAGCTTCAAGAAACTGATGCTGTTGCTGATCATGCTACAACTTGGAATGATACAGAACCTACGACTAGCGTTTTTAGTGTAGGAACTGGAACTGCTTGTAATGATAATGGAGAAACTTTTGTATCTTATCTATTCGCAGAAAAACAAGGTTACAGCAAGTTTGGCAAATATGGAGGAAATGCTAATACCGATGGAACCTTCATTTACACTGGCTTTTCCCCAGCTTGGATTTTACATAAGAGAGCAAGTGATACAGGCGATTGGAGAGTTTGGAATAATAAATCAGAAGGATTTAATCCAAATCCCCATGCACTATTTCCAAATACAGATGCTACTGAATATAATACTTCAAATCTTCATATAGATTTTTTATCCAATGGATTTAAGTTTAGAACTAGTGATAGTAATGTTAATACTTCAGGAGAAACATACATATACATGGCTTTTGCAGAAGCACCATTCGTAAATTCTAATGGAGTACCTTGTAACGCAAGGTAAAATAAATGAAGGTGCTACTAATTATGATTATATGTAGTGCTGTTGAAGGAGATTGCTTAACTCCACATCAAATGCCAACTACTTATGACAGCTACTATGATTGCTTACAAGCTGGCTACCAGGAGGCAATAAAAAAACAAACTGAAATAGGAAAAGTGGATACTAACAAACATAAAATATTCATTAGGTTCACTTGTAAGAGTAGTTATGAAACATAAAAAAAGAAAATCTACCTTATCTAATATTGAAGATGCAAATGGGATAAGAATATCTTACCATGAAAAGGTTTGTGCAGAGAGGATGAAAACAATTTTTAAACTGTTAGACGAAATGAGAAAAGATATTAGAGAATTAAAAACTTTTATGAATGTAGGAAAAGGTGCTGCCGCAATAATAATCTTTATTGGGGGTTTACTTGGCTCAATCTTCTACTTCTTCACGAAATAGAATTACAGCTGCTAAAGGTTTATCTAATGAACTATTAGCTGCTGCTAAATTTGCAAAGGATCCAAACTTAATTGTCTTTAAACCAATAGGAGCTGGTCCAGTAGACATATTAACTTTGAATATAAAAACGGGGGAGTACAGAGCTTATGATGTCAAGACAAGAAACTACCGCAAAGATGGGTCTAAGATTTATAGACCAAAAACTGGAGAACAAAAAAGACTAGGTGTTAAAATTATTAATTTTAACCCAGAAAAGGATTGAAGAATTATGGCAGATTATACTGAACTCAAAGAAAGCATTAAAGAACACGAAGGGTATAGAGATCATATTTACAGGGATAGCTTGGGTATTCCTACTATCTTTTGGGGTCATATGGTTTTGGATACCGATGACTATGTTGAAGGTGTTAATTATTCCGTTGAAGATGCTGAGAGGTGTTTTAATAAAGATTTTAATATTGCTCTACAAAGTGCTGAGAAATTAATTGGCGATATAGAAGTTAATCATATTCAAAAATGCGTAATCATTGAATGCGTTTATCAACTTGGTGGACCAAGGTTCTCTAAGTTTAAAAAGTTTTGGCAAGCTATGAGAGATGGCGATATGGAAAAAGCTGCCGATGAAATGATAGATAGCAGATGGCATAAACAAACACCTGGTAGGTGTGAGAAAGCTGCTGCTAAAATAAGGAGTTCAAATAAATAATATGTGGTTAAGTGCAATTAAATTAGCGTTGAATGCTGGAACGCATATATACAAAAAGAAACAAGAAACTAAAATGGCTATGGCTGATGCTCAGCACATGGCGGCTACCAAGATGGCTCGGGGAGAAACTGAGTATCAAGGTAAGTTATTAGAAGCTAGACAATCAGATTGGAAAGATGAATTTGTTTTAATTGTTTTAACGCTGCCGATTTTAGTCATTGCTTACGGGGTATTCTCAGACGATCCTGGTGCAGCAGCAAAGATAAAAGAGTTCTTTGAGCAGTTCCAGCAGCTCCCTTCATGGTTCACAAATCTTTGGATTTTAGTAGTGGCTAGTATTTATGGAATTAAAGGAACTCAAATCTTTAAGGGGAAAAAATGACAATAACTAAATCAGACTTTGATCCGCATTGCTTTGGCGGTCATTATCAAGAACCACCAGATACTTTACACTTTCAGTTTGAAGGTGCGAGATGCGATAACTATGTTTACCGCTATGTATTAGTAGATAAGTTTAGACCCAATAAAATAGATTCAAGAAGTAAAAAGACAGAGGAAGAAAAAGATAAATCTGGTAAAGAAATAGCTGCTGGTTATTTACCTCCTCTGGTTTTAACAGATGAAGTTAAACCAAGTTTAATAGATAAAATAAAAAATATTTTTTCCAATGGCTAAAGCTCCTAAGTGGGGAGTAAATACCTACGTTAAAAGAACTAAGCCAAGCATAGGTAGGCATAAGAAGAATATGAATAAACAAGAAAAAAAATCTTATAAAAAATATAAGGGTCAAGGAAGATGAAAGATCAAATTTCTTTATCAGACAGTAGTAAAATTTCACTCCCAGTTCGTAATCTTTTAGCTTTACTTGCTGCAACCGCTTTTGGAATTTTTGCTTATACCGAGATTACAGCTAGATTAGTAAGTCTTGAAAACTCTAGGCATATTATGGAAGCTGATCTTATAACTAAATCAGATCAAAAAATTGTAGACCAAGAGCAGTATCTTTTACTGGAAATTTTAAGTACCTCTCAGGAAAAAACTGATGCTGAGATGGAGAGTATGAGAAATAATAATGTGAACCTTAATAGAGCTATGCAAGATATTAAAGAGATGAAAGAAACTATTGAAATGCTTAAAGATAAAGTAAGAGCTAATGGTAGCCATCAATGATGGATAAAATTATAACACTTCTGATTGGGATTATGTTAGCGGTATCTGGTTGGGTTTTAACCCAAACATTTTCTTTATCAACTAACCAGGCGGTTCAAGTAGATAAGGTTGATAAACTAGAAAGACAAGTAGAAAAATTAGAAGATAAGATGGCAGTTATGCTGGATAAAGATGAGGAGATTATGCAGCAGCATAAGGATTTATTTAAAATTTTAGAGAAAGGAGATACTCCAACAACGGGGTATTCATATAACTAATGGTAGAGACAGTAATAGCACTTTTATTAATTGTGGATCACGAAATTAAGGAACATAGAATACAAGACAGTTTATCAAAATGTTTAAAAGGAAAGAGAATTGCCGAAAGGGAATTAAAAAGCGATAGTAGAGTTTCTTATAAATGTATTAAATCTAAGGCAAATATAGAAATTTATATGGGAGAGAAAAAGATAACATCTTTAATAATGGAATAAGGAGACTATGCGAAGTGAACGATAAATTAATAACTATACTTATAGCAATCTTGTTGGCTCTTGGAGGCTGGAACTTAAAAGAAACTTACTCAATTTCTAAAGATATGGTTTTGCTAAAAGAGAAAGTTAATCAGATAGAGAAAGCAATAGGTAAAAAATTTAAAAAAAAGAAAAAGAAAAAGAATAACTGAAATGAGAACAGTTTTAATTTTAATCTTCCTTCTTTTAGCTGGATGTAACACGGCTGTATGTCCAGACAAAACAACAGTAGAAGTTGGAGTAACAGAAACAGATAGCAAGAACGATAAGCTCCAAGAAAAGAAATCCATATCTCAAACTTGGAAATGGGGAAAAAAGATATGCAATGATAGATAGAATTTTATTAAAATTTTTTGGTGGTATAGACAAAGTAACAGAATGGCTTTTTGCCTGGCAAGCTCCTAGATGTAAATGCAAAAACAAAAGAAAAAGACATGGGTAAAATCTAAAACTATTATAATTGATATAGGAAAATGCCGCTATTGTAATAAGGAAATGACGAACCAAGAGAGCTTTGTAGCATTCGCTGATAAGACTAAAGCTCATTATCAATGTATGAAAGAAGATGATGAGCAAAGATCTTTAGATAAGACTTTTGAATAATTTATCTAATTTTCTTTTTAGTTTCTTTTATCCACTTCTCTAAAAGTTTGTTAGGAATATATTGAATAGCTTTTTTTTGTAGTTCATCATAATAATAACAAGGCTCATCATTAGGGTGCGGATTTAAGCTATCGTCATATTCGCCACAAACCTTTATTAGTTTGCATATTAATTTATGTTTACTTCTCATACTATTATATGGGGTTTAAATTTCAGATTTTGCCAAATGAGGCATTTGTATGATGGTCTGGGTGGGAGGATTCGAACCTCCGATCCCTAGCTCCCAAAGCTAGTGCGATACCAGGCTTCGCTACACCCAGAACTTATAAAAACAGAGACTAAACAGAGACTTCATGATAAATCAATTAGATATATCACTTATAAAATAATGCTTATTTAATGGGATTTTTGGCAACTAATTTATTTCAATTGAAAAGAGAAATGGTATAAACATTGAAGAGTCGGTTGTAGTCTATAGGTTCAAATACTATGGACAATCGTTGGGATACTTAACTTATTTAACAAACAGAGACTAAAACAGAGACTAAATAAAATGAGACAGAGACTATAGAAAAAATATTTTGTGCGGGTATTAAATAAGTATGACAATACTTAAATCGCTTTTAAGACATTACCTGATAAAGCCGTACCTTGTTGTAGATTGGGGGTATGGAATGAGAAACTAGAATTTAGAATTGGCGGGGAAAATATCCCCGCCTTTTTTTTTGCTCCTTTCTATACCCTGGAGATATTTATTATATTCTTTCCTAACTTCATCATCCTTTTCAAAGGTATTCTGATAATTCATTTCCATATTTAACTTAAACAAAAGATAGCTCATTGGCTGCTCATCCATTTACAATATATTGCTTAGCATCTTTTTCATTTACAAAGAATTTCTTAGTAAATAATTCAAGATTAAGAGTATCAATTAATTTTTTTAATTTAATTTTTTTGGGTTTCTTAGAACCATTTTTTACTACCCAAACATAAAGATCTTTTTTATCCATTATCCCTCCAAAAGTTGATTAATTGCTTTAGTTCTTTTTTCTTTGTTATGATCCAAATCTCTATAATACCATCTGTCTGGAGTATCAGAGTTGGTCCAGCCTAATCTTCTAAGCAGCTGGTTCTTTGGTAAAGCCTTAGTATCTTTAAGGTAAGAATAACTGAATTTTCTAAATGGAGATATTCCACCTACCCAATCAATACCAAGTTTAGCAGCAGATTTTTGAACTCTTCTTTTAGCCATCTTCTTAGATACTGTACCAAACATTAATCTATATTGACCCGATCTTTTTGGCAGCACTTGTTCCTTCATCCAAGTTTTTAAAATAACTGATAACTGGTTGCTAATTTCAACTCTTCTTTTAGAACTAGCTGTCTTTAAAAAGTTTTCTCTAAAGTTATTCCATTTATCAATAGTGTGGTTAAAGCTAATAGAAGGGGGGTCGCTTTTTAAATCTGTATCTGAATAAGTTAAGCCAAGCAGCTCATTCAATCTGCAACCCGTCTCAGCTGCGGTATGGAATAAAGCTCTATTCAATATATCTTTTTCAGAGTTTACTAATAAAACTATATCCTTATATTTAGGCATAAATTTCTTTTTAGTATTCTCTCCCTGGAAAAAGTTTTTATTAAATTTATAAGCCAGGATACCGCCATCAATTACCCATTTTCTTTCCAAGCAATACTTCACAAATAATTTAAAGGTAGCAACTGTATCTTTAATAGTCTTTTTACCCACAGTTCTATTAGTTCTAACAATTGTACTAGATCCACCTGGTAAGTTCTGAACCCTAGTGCATTTTGATTCTAGG
>VTLG01013296.1_pt1 | contig 18730 bp, 22 predicted proteins | sample 4694571 | NCBI WGS metagenome assembly VTLG01 (sample SAMN12604809, study PRJNA352737) | marine metagenome | biome: ENVO:00000447; feature: ENVO:00000209|ENVO:00000569|ENVO:01000036; material: ENVO:00002151; isolation source: viral sequences binned using virsorter ...
AATATAGCCAGATATGAACCTTAATCACAGTGAGACATTCTACAGTTTACAGGGTGAAGGAACCTTTGTGGGCAAGCCTTCGGTTTTCTTTCGTATGAGCGGTTGTCCTCTAAGATGTGTTTGGTGCGATACACCTTACACTTCATGGAACCCAGAAAAGAACCAGTTGGATCGTGATACAGCGGTGAACGATATTTTGCGTCAGGCTTATGATAACCATTGCGCTCATATTGTTATTACGGGTGGAGAACCTTTTGCCCAGAAGAAAGCATTGGCTTCGGTTTGCGATGAACTGAAGGAGCATCAGGGGTGGTGGACTTCGTTAGACGAGTACGAATATGCAATTGAGCCTTATATTACTATAGAGACAGCGGGAATCATTTTCAAACAAGTGGATGCCGACTTGATATCAATCAGTCCTAAACTGAGTAACAGCACTCCAACCGAGGATGAAAAGTGGGCTGATAAACATGACCGATCCAGAATCAACCAAAAAGTGATTCTACGGTTCTTGGAAGAATATGTTTGCCAGCTTAAATTCGTGGTAGATCAACCCCAAGACGTAGAAGAAATTGAACAGTTGCTGGAAGATTTGGCTTATAACCCATTATTGAAACCAAAATACGCCAATAGGGTGAAACGGGTGGAAGGTGCAAACGTTATGCTGATGCCGCAAGGCAAGACCGCCGATGAGGTTGAAGGGAAATCCGCTTGGCTGGCTGAGATATGTAAAGACAAAGGATATGTCTTTTCACCTCGCCTTCATGTGGATATATGGGGCGATCAACGGGGCGTATAATGGGAATAATATCTCTTACTTGGGCAGATATAGAACGGTTAACGGGAACGGTAGCGGAACAGGTTAATGCACGTCGAGAGTGTGAGGAATGGGATAATTTTCCTGATGAAGATCCTGATTTTGTTTATGGTGTGCCGAGGGGTGGCTTGATCCCTTCTGTTATGCTGTCTCATAAACTGGGGTTGCCTATATCTTTGTTTCCAAATCCTGCGGAACGAAGAAGCCGTGTCGGGTTATGGGTAGACGATATTTATGATACGGGCGCAACATACCAGCGATTTATCAACAGTTCATGGATGGATTCCAACGGATGGCACTTCGCTGTGCTGGTAAGTAAAGAAACTGAAGAAAATTGTCCACTGGATTATGTGGGCTTGAGAGTAGATTCTAGTGATTGGGTGGTTTTCCCTTGGGAGACAACGGAATCAACGCATTTGAACAACAACCAACGATTGACTTATCCCGAATTAGCGAGGGTGTAAAGCTGATCCTTGAAGGGTTGGGGGAAGATCCTGATCGGGAAGGGTTAGCTGAGACACCTCATCGGGTAGCCAAGATGTATAAGGAGTTGTGTCAACCTGAGCAGTTCAACGCTACATCGTTTCTGAATCAGGAACAATACGATCAGATAGTCATGGTACGAAATATTCCATTCTTTTCATTATGCGAACATCACATGATACCTTTCTTCGGTACAGCAACCGTGGGTTACATTCCGCAAAAGGAATATCTTGGTTTGTCCAAGCTGGCACGGGCGGTTCAGTTTTTCAGCCGTCAATTACAGGTACAGGAACGGTTGACAACCCAAGTGGCAGAATGGTTGATGGAGTTTGCCAAACCTTTGGGAGTGGGTGTAATAATCACGGCTCGGCATTTGTGTATGGAGATGCGTGGTGTACAGAAGATTGGGAACGATACGGTTTCCAGTGCCATGTTGGGAGTTTTTAGGGAGTCGCAGTCGGCAAGACAGGAGTTTTTATGCCTAACGCAATTGTAATGTTTTCGGGTGGTCAGGATTCCACCACTTGTCTGTATTGGGCGAAGAAGGAGTTCGGTGACGATATCCAAGCTGTGGGCTTCAATTACGGGCAGAAACATATAGTGGAACTGAAACAAGCGAGCAAGATCGCTTTACTGGCTGGAGTGCCGTTCATGGTTTATGACCTTGGTGGCATTTTTAGCGGGTCTTCATTAGTTGATCATTCGCTTGATGTTGAAGCTGACCATCATATAGATACAAATTTACCCAGTTCTTTCACGGCTGGTCGTAATGCCGTCTTCCTCAGTGTAGCGGCTGGCATTGCCTACAACTTTCAGACATCCAATATTGTGGGCGGGATGTGCCAAACAGATTTCAGTGGCTACCCTGATTGTCGCAGGGTCTTCATTGATAGCATGGAAGAATCTCTGGGTTATGCTTTGGATACCGAAATCAATATCCATACGCCATTGATGTACCTAACAAAAGCCGAGACATGGAAACTGGCAAAAGACTTGGGATGTCTGGAGATGGTAATACAAGAATCTCATACTGATTATAACGGCAACCGAACAGATTTTAACGAATGGGGTTATGGTGCTTTGGATAACCCTGCCAGTGAGTTGAGAGCCAAAGGGTACGAGGAAGCTAAAGCTAATGGGTGGCTCTGAAAAAGCTCTTTACGATATTGCATGTTTGCCTAGGGAAGGTTATTTTTGTGAGAATACCGTTATTCATATAGGGAGAGTTCGTCCTATAACTAATATCTGTCCTGTCAATAGAAGTGCTGAATTGATTAACATCACGGTTGATTATGTTCCCCGTGACCATTTTATCGAATTAGTTTCATACAGAGATAGGTTGAAACAAGGTTTCAGTGACACGTTGGAGAACATTGCTGAAGAAGTTTTTATTGAGATCTGGGGTCTTATTAAGCCTGAGAATCTAGTCGTCACTGTTTATTTGGAGGATGAGTATTTGTCTGACTGGCATGTTCGGTTAGAAAAAGGCTCTTGTTCGTGATGAAGATTTATTTCGCTGGTGACGCCTATGATGACATCTTGGCTGGTTGTGGGGTGAAGAACGTTTTAAAATCTGCTTACTATTTGGATTATAAAAAAAGTTTAAAAGAGCTAAAAAGCCGATTCCCTTCTCTATTATTGGATAGTGGAGGGTTCACAGCTAGAACCCGTGGGGTGAAGGTGTCAGTTTCTCAGTATGCAAATTACATTAATCAAGAAGGGCTAGATTTGGTTTTTGAACTGGATACAAGCGATCCTGATGAAACTAAGGCTAACAGGGATTATCTTAAATCTCATGTCAATGCTTATGTTATCCCTATTTACCATTACAGTGATTTCTGTCATCCAAGGTACAGGGGGTTGCTTGATGAGTTTGTAGAAAACTATGAGTATATTGCTATCGGAGGCGTAGCAGGGGTTGATTTAGGGAAAGAAGCTGAAATAACCCTTTACAAGTATGTATTTAACAGAACGAAGGATAAAATCAAGGTTCACGGATTAGGCATCACAGATACTAGGGTTTTGAAAGCGTACCCGTTTTATTCAGTAGATTCGACTTCATGGTTTGCACCGTGTCGGTATGGGAAAAAAAATACTAGATACGGAAAAAGAGATAGCCTAAAACCTGTAGATTTTGGTTACAAAAAAAATCAAAGCGGGATCAGGCAAGCATTAAAGGATAAGAGCAATTCAAGACTTAAAAGTGTCCGTGCGGCTATCCCTGAGATTAAGGTGATGCTAACTCAAGAAAAACAGATCACGGAATTGTGGGAAAGGAAGGGAGTCGTTTGGCAATAAGTGAGCATGGAACCCAATTAGTAGAGTTGAATGTGACCGATCTGGTTAAGGCTGACTGGAATTATAAGTCGGATGCAACTCCAGAGATGTTGGAAAAATTATGCGGAAGTATTGATAAAGACAAGTCGGCTGGTGTTTTGGCTGTCAGGGAGATAGAAGGAAACAAGTTTGAAGTTATTGATGGGAATCATCGGTACGAAGCCGTTTTCCATTTAGGTTGGGAGAAAGTCCCTTGTGAAAATTTCGGTGATATCAGTTTAGCAGATGCAGTGACTATAGCAAGGCGAAGAAATCATCAGTGGTTTGAAGATGATCCATTAGCTTTCGCAGGGTTGTTCAAAGAAATCGTGTTACCTGAGTATGGCATAGAAGAACTCGCTTCATTTATGCCTGAGACAGAAGAAGAAATGAAGGACTTGGAAGAAATGCTCGATTTTGATTGGTCTGAGTTTGAAGGGGAACGTGAGCCTGATTTCCCTGTAGAAGAAAAGGATGGGCATGAATTCACCATAAACTTTGATTCGGAAATGATGTTAGAAATGGTGAATGCCGAACTTGACAGAATAACTCAAGAATCTGGGCGATCTCGTAGTGAAGCACTTTGTTTAGCGATGGCGGGGAGTGCTAGTTTGAGTGTAGAAGAATTAACGGAGAAATATGTCAACGTTTTATCAGTACCGATTCCCACAGACACGGAATCTGCCGACCTTACTGAAGCCGTATTTTAACGCTTTGCCTAAACAGCAAGAGTTTATGGGGTCAGATAAGGCAGAGAACCTTTATTCTGGGGCTGTAAGGGCAGGGAAAAGCCGTGCCTTGATGGAGAAACTGTATCAGATAGCCATTAACCATGCGGGTATTCGGTGTGGGGTGTTTCGTAAAGTGAGGTCAACATTGGCAGAGACCACCTTACGAACTTTATTGGTGGATGTTATCGGGTGGGGATCAATTGAAGATACTGAGGATTCGGGTATTGTGAAAACATACCGTAAATCTGATATGAAACTAATATTCCAGAACGGAAGCGAAATAATCTTTTTTGGTATGGATAAGGAAACCAAAATCGGATCCTTGGAATTGGGTGCGGCATTCTTGGATGAGGTACACGAATTTGAGGAAAGCGATTGGAACATGATTCAGACACGATTATCGCAACCACTGGTATCTAAGCCACAGATGTTTGCGGCTTGCAATCCAGCTTCACCGACGCATTGGTTATACGAAAAGTTCTTCCGTTCACCTACAGACGAGACATTCAGTGTGACTACCAACTCTTATGAGAACCCGTATTTGGGAGATGAATATATTGCTAGGCTGAACCGTATGTCGGGCATTATGAAACGTCGACTGGTTGATGGGGAATGGGTTGGTTATGCTGGTGTTATCTATAACTGTTTTGATCCCGATAAACACCTGATTGATGAACCGTTTACAGGTGAACATATTAACTTTCGTTGCTTGGATTTCGGTGGTTTGAATCCTTATGTATGCCAATGGTGGAGATATTATCCCGAAACTAAACGCATGGTCTTGTACCGTGAAGTTTATTTTTCTGATATCAGTATTGAAGATTTCTGTCGCATGATCCATGAACACCAACCTAAAGAGGAACCCATCAATTTCACTGTCTCTGACCACGATGCCAGTGACAGGATATTCCTTGCTAAACACGGAATCAAAACCTTATCAGCTATCAAGGATGTGCGTAAAGGCGTACAGGATACATACGAAAAAATAGCTAATGATGAAATCTTTTTTGTTAGGGATACCGTGGTTGAGCTTGATTGGAAACTGAAAGATGACAGCGGAGCCATCAAGCGGAAACGTCCACAAAGCACGGTAGAAGAATTGTCAGGATACGAATGGGCTACATCGGGAGATACTGCCAAGGATCAACCTGTTAAACGTGACGATCACGGTATGGATGCCATGCGTTACGCTGTAGAAGCTGTTGTTCATGGGCAGAATAAAAAACCGACGTGGAATTATCTGAGGGGTGTATAAATGAGAATACCAAGATCATTTTACATTTGGGATTTGAAGGAACCCCAAGTAGAAAAAGATATCGTTGATCCTCATTACGGACGCATGGTTCAACTCAGATGCGATACCGATATGGAATACCGTGATTTGGTTAGTTACGATGATATGCTGTTTACTGTTTCCAAGACAGTGATAACCCACCCTGATTATTGTATATATAGACTAGTAGAAAAAGACAAGTTTGAATATCTACTGGAAACCAAACGGGGTGAAGATCGGAACAGGAACAGCCTGATATTCTTACCAACGGGATGGAGCTAAATGGCATACGAACAGATAGAAGATTATAACGATATCTATGAGAAGTACAGTACTGATTGGGATTTCTTTGAGCAATCTTATATAGGTGGCAGACGATATATTACAAACCAGAACCTGTTTCGCCATTCAAGAGAAGACCAAGACGATTTCAATATACGGATGAAACGCAGTCCGTATATCAATTATTGCCGACCTATTATTGATATATACACCAGTTTTATATTCGGTATTGAAACCAATATTGCCCGAAACACCGAAAACGAGATTTACCGTTCCTTTATTGAAGACGCTGATTATCAGGGTCACAACATGCACACATTCATGGAACAGGTAGCAACTTTTGCTATGGTTTACGGGCATGTGGGTGTGGTAGTGGATATGCCCCAATCAGAGATGGATATTATCTCCATGGCTGATTTGCAGGCTACTGATATTCGTCCTTATTGTACTTGGTATGATGCTAAGAATATTACTAATTGGCGTATGGATAAATTTAATCAGCTTCTCTGGGTACGATTAAGGGAACTGGATTACGCTGATATTGACCCATTTGTTGAACAGTCTTCCGATTATAATTACCAGTACCGCACATGGACACGGACAGGCTGGTATTTGCATGACTCTGACGGTAACCTCAAGGAATCAGGGGATCATGGGTTAGGGGTTGTGCCTTTTATCAGTGTGCAGTTTAAAGAAAATCCTATTGACGAGTTTGTGGGTATGTCGAGGTTGACGGATATCGCTCCCATTAACCGATTACTTACCAATGTAATTTCATATATAGAAGAATTCGTTTCCAAACAAGCATTCCCGTTTCTGGCTACTCCTGATGATCCTATAGGTGCAGGGATACAACAGGAAGAGGAACAGGTGATTTCATCTTCCAATGTATACCAATTTCCCGCAGGGTCGCAACCTCCACAATACGTTTCACCTCCGACAGACCCCGCTACATTCATGCGTGAATTCGCTTCAGATTATCTGGTGAAAGAGATGTTGAGGTTGGCACATTTGGAGTTCCGTGAACTGGCAGAGCAAAGTGGTGTAGCCAAGCAATACGATTTCCATCAGCTTAACCAAGTTCTTGTGCGGTTCAGCCGAACATTGGAAGCTACGGAAACCAAGATGGCACGGTTGTTCGATAAGTGGATGAACACTGAAACGGATTATGAGGTGGATTACCCTGACGATTTCCAGACCAACCCTGTACAGATGGCAATTGAAAACGGGCTGGAGATTCGCAAGCTGATGGGAGACAAGTCACCGACTTTTGTTAATGCTCATTTAAGGAAACTGATGGAACAGTTGGAACCAAAGTTGTCATCAGAAATACAACGTATCATTGATGCCGAGATGGATGAGTCTACACAGACCGAATTGATAATGACCAACATCGATGAGACTGTCAACGGCAATGGCAACTTTATGGCAACCTGATGTCAATCAGCGATTATGAAAAAACCATCTATAACATGCGAAATGTACCGCTTAAACGTACCAAGGAAGTGGAGGAACGTTTGATGACGGCATTGGAAATGGCTAATGCTCAACTGGGGTCAATCATTGGCAGAACGGACAACCCGTTATCCATTAAGGTGTATCAAGGCAAACGCATGCAAGTTGTACAGATGATGAACGAACTGGGTATCAGCCTTAAACGGGATATCACTTCGGCAATAAGTGAAATTGCCAATGACGTTGCCTTTACCGAACAGGACGCTACCAACGATTTGTTGCTGGAAAATGATGATGCTAACCTGATGGTGGACTTCACTGAAATTCCCCGTCAAACGGCAGACCTTTTGGCGCAGAGATATGATGTGGATGGGTTGAGAATCTCGTCAAGTATTTGGGCGCAATCACAGGTAAGTGAAATTGAAAACGTGGTCTTGTCAGGTATAGCTAGAGGGCAATCAGCTAGGGATATGAGTAACCAGTTGTCGCAGTTCATGTTAGGTGGTGGTACGGGCATGGGTACTTCCGTCAGAGCTAAAGCCATGAGGTTGGCACGAACAGAAATCAATAATGCCTATTGGGAATCAGCCAGACGAGCCAGCATTGAAAGTCCTGTAGTGAAAGGTATCAGATGGGAATTAAGTGCTAGGCATCCTAAATACGATGTCTGTGATTTATTGGCGAATGAAAACCTGTTTGGACTGGGTGCTGGTGTATATCCAGCAGAATACCTCCCCGCAAAACCTCATCCGAATTGTCTTTGTTACCAGATAGATATTCTTAGGGATGTTGATGAATGGGATGAACCAAAGAAACAATATTCCAGCCAAGACTTGGAAAGAACTGTAGATATAGCAAGGCAAGCAAAGGTTTCACCGATGGCTGTAGGTAGTGAAAAGTTTAAAGCCAAGCAACTACAGTTATTTATTAATTCGGTGGCTAACGCTACGGGACAACCACTAATCACTTTGACCCCTCAAGTTGTCTCTGGTTTGTCTTTGAAGGAAGCTGTTCAGCTTGAAATAGATAAGGGGCTGGAAACGGCTGAAGATTATATCAGGGTCGGCAACCTTATACATGATGATTTGAGGGTCGCTTATACTGAAGAATATAACAGGTTTATGGCAAAGCCTAAACATCTTGCCGCCAATAAATTACACCACACTTTGAGTTCTGATCCTAATAACGAGTTAGCGCAAATAGTTAAAAACACGATTGCTAAAGTTCGCCCAGTTGGTGCAGATGGGCAAAAGCATGATTATATGAAATATAGTAACCGTGAAATAAAAAACGCTCTGGACTTGGCTACCGAATTAATGCCGACAGATTGGGTGCGGGCTTCAATTGAAAACCCATCAAAAATACAAGCCAGAAAAAACAATGCTCGAGGATATTATCTGCATGGCACATCTTATTCTGACCTTGCTTCCGAAACTTATTCTTGGAGCATGAATTCCACGGTGTTGCATGAATTCGGGCATCGGGTGGAATATGTTGTTGATGGTATAAGGAAAATCGAAAAAGAGTTTTATGACCGCAGAACGCAAGGTGAAAGTCTGGAATGGCTTGGTAAAGGATACGGAAGAGATGAAAAAACAAGAAAGGATGAATTTACTGATAAGTATATGGGGAAATATTATCCTGACGCCTTTGAGATACTGTCAATGGGGTTGGAAGGTGTTTTCTACGGTCAGTATGGGTTACAAGGGCAAGACCAAGAATATTTTAATCTGATACTGGGCTTATTGGCGGCACATTAATGGCATTTACGGTCAATATTGTTTATGGGGGGCAATCTTACCCGCTTGAATGGGATAACGGTGAGATCGAAACTGACCCTGTTATCAGGACTGCTCTTGAATCATTGGTTAAAACCATCGTTACTGAAAAATGGATTATAGGTCCAATTCGCATGAGTCTTGATGCACAAGATTGGGATAACGGCATGACAGTCTTTTGGTTATGCAAAATGTTAAATAATGGAACTGAAATTGAAGCATTTGGGGAGATTCCAGAACCTCCCCCAGTGCCGACAGGCGCAGTAATTTGAATGTCGACGGACGTTAAACGGTGCTGACGAGCATACGGAGATGAAAAAATGGCTGAAGAAACCATTGAGCAACAACAAGTTGAACCGCTAGTTGAACCGATGAAAGGTAATGTTATTTTCACGGAAGAACAGCAATCATATATTGATAATACCTTGATTCCCGAAAGGTTGACCCGATTGCGTAAACAGATGGAAAAGTCTGTAGATGCTCAGGCAACTCAGGAAGAAAGGGAAGAATTAAACAAGTATCGTCAAGCCGAAGCAGAACGGTTATCAGCGGAAGAAGCCGAAAAGCAGAAACAAGCTGAAGAACGGGGTGAGTTTCAGCGTATCCTTGAAGAAAAGGATACAGCTTACTCGAAAACCCTTGATGAACTGAACCAAGCCTTGGATACGGAACGCCGAGCTTCAGAACGGATGTTTCTTAACAATAGCTTACAGTCATCTTTAGCTCGGAGCAAAGGGGGGATATTACCCAATATGATTAATATCGCCGCTACGCAACTGGAAGTGGGAACACCGCTATTACCTAATTCTGACGATTTATATCGTGCCACCGCTGTGAAGAATGAGGATTCGGGATATCGGATAGCACTTACCGATACGAATGGACATTCAGCACTCAACGATAAAGGTGAAGACCTGAGTTTAGATGAAGCTGTGGAACTGTTCTTGGACAGGCATCCAGCTTTTATCCCTGCCAACGTGAGAAACGGTGGTAGCGGGTCACACAATTCCAGAATGACTCAAGCGGATTCTTTGCGCAAAGATTACGAAACAGCCAGAGAAAAAGCTATGAAATCTGGGCATCGGGCAGACCAGAATGAAATGATGCGGTTACGGCGAGAACTAAGCACAATTGAAGGAGATACTTCATAATGGCATTCACAGGTAGAGCTACTTATTCTAATCCTACGGCAATAGCGGAAGATGTTTCTGATATTATCAGTATGATTAGCCCTTTCGAAACCCCACTTCTGGATTATCTGGGTGACTCGGTTCGACCAGCAACAAACGTTCTTCACGAATGGTTGGAAGAAAGCCTAGCACCTCCAAGTATTATAGCTTCAACCGCAATCGCTTCTGATACAGCGGCAACAACGTTCCGTATCAATGGCACGGGCGGTTCAATCCAAACTGGTGACTTGCTACGAATCACGGGTAACAGTTCGCTGACCTATGAAGAAGTCATGCAAGTTACAGCTACAGCCGCTAATTCCATTACCGTTAATCGAGGTGTCGGTTCCGTTGGACCTTCATCTTTAGCGGCAGGGGGATCGGTTGAACTTATCTCTAATGCTACCATTGAAGGTGCTGACGTCAGTGGTGACATTTCCCAAAACAGAACACGCAACTACAACTGGGTGCAAATCTATCGTAAATCGGTAGAAGTTTCCGATACGGAACAAGCTGTTAGCCAGTTGGGTGATATCTCTAACGAATACGATCATCAACTTCGTAATCGTACCCGTGAGATTCTGCGTGATTTGGAAAAGAACCTTATCTTGGGTGTTGACGCTGGCAACTCGTTTGCTTCCGCTTCAACGTACCGTACCATGAAAGGTATCTGGAGATACATCACCAGTAACCAGCAATCAGCCGCAACATTCAGTGAATCTTTCCTTAACGCAGTTGTTATCAAGTCAGCATGGGATAATGGCGCACAGGACTTGGATTTCATTGTAGCAGATGCCAACCTCAAACGTGAGATTGATAATCTGGCTGACAGCCGTATCAGGCAAACTATGGACGATGAAACTTACAAGAGCGAAATTACGCTTTATGAAAGTTCCTATGGTCGACAGCAGATATTGCCGCCGAACAGATGGATGCCTGTTAACAGCCTGATGGTCTTGGCTAGTGACCGCATCAACGTCGTTCCTTTGGATGGTATGAGCTTCCAGCAAAAACAACTCGCTACAACAGGGCTTGCCACCAATGGCGTAGTCTTTGGCGAGTACACGGCTGAAGTTCGCAATGAAGCTGGATTGGCTAGGGCTAATCTAACTTAGAAACCTCATAATTGATTCTCCTTTGAGGTAAAGTGGAGGGGGTGAACTGTCTGGCAATGTGCAGTTCACCCCACCCTTTAATAATATTATGAAAATGGGGTTCACTTGCGGATCGTTTGACTTGCTCCATGCGGGTCATGTGCTAATGCTGGAACAATGCAAACATAACTGTGATTTTCTGATGGTTGGTTTGCAGACTGACCCTACCATTGACCGCACAGAAAAACAAAAACCGATACAAACCGTTTATGAAAGGTTTATCCAATTACGAGCGGTGAAACATGTTGACGAAATCGTGGTTTACGAAACAGAGAACGACCTAGTTAATATCCTGTTATCGGTCATGCCAGATATCCGATTCTTGGGTGAAGACCATGAAACCAAAGATTATACAGGTAAAGGAATAAAGGGTGTCGAAATCAGGTTTAATACCAGACAAAACGGGTACAGTTCCACCAGCCTGAGAGAACGTTGCGGTAGAGCCTATTCCGACAGCAAGATTATTTCTATTGATGCAGAAATCGAACGTGATGAAGAAATGATGCCTTTGAACCCTACAAAATGAAACTTGAAGATACTCTTAACCAATTTTTAAAACATCACCCCAATCGGGGTTTCAACCCTAATTTCGTTGACAAGGTAAAGAAATCAATCGAATTAATGATGAACACCATTCAAAACCAGAGCAACGAAATAGCTAAGCTGAAAAAGCAAATCAAAAAGGAAAATCCAAAGGAAAATCCATGAAATTCAACATAGCATTCTATTGCAAGTCCATACCTTTCACAGCCGATGCCATCAATCTCAACTCCAGTTTAGGGGGTAGTGAGTCAGCCTTGGTATATATGGCACGGGAACTAGTGAAACGGGATCATAAAGTTACTGTCTTCACTGAATTTGCTGATCCAGAAAAGGATGTGGGTGTTTATGACGGGGTTCGATGGGAATCTGTAAGTAACCTTTATCCCTGTTGTGAAGCGATGGATTATGAAATATTTATCAGTTTGAGGATGTGGGATATCATGGATGCTCCCATCCAAGCCAAGTATAAAGTCTTATGGAACCAAGATGTATTGAGCCGACCCAAAGACGTTGCAGGGTCAATCTACAAGACAGATGAAATGATGTATGTCTCCAACTGGCAACGCCAAAACTACGAGGAACAATTGCCAGAATCAGTACACGATATCGCTTATGTGACAAAAAACGGTATTGATTTGGAAACGGTAGACCGAAATATTGAACGGGATGAAGACGGGAAAATCATCAAGGATAAGAATAAGCTGATTTATATCAGCCGTCCAGAACGTGGGTTAGCTCCCTTATTGAAAATCTTTGACAAGATGCTCCAGAGCCGACCACATTTACAATTGAAAGTCGCTCGTTATTATTCAATGTATGAACCCAACCCCGAAGTGAAACGCATTTGTGATGAAGCTGATAAAGCGATGGAATCAATGGATAATGTGGAGTATCTGGGCAATTTAGGGAAAGACGAATTGTATCAAGAGATAGCGTCCAGCAACTTAATGGTTTATCCGGGCGTACCACATTTTGATGAAACAAGCTGTATTGCCGCCATTGAAGCTCAAGCCTGCCAAACACCTCTTATCTGTTCGGCTAAGGGTGGGTTAAACGAAACCATGAACGCCTTTGCGGGAGCTAAAATCCAAGGTGATGCCTTCACCGATGAATACCATCAGGAATTCATTAAACACGCATTTTACCTGATGGACAATGAAAGAGCTTATGAACGAGCGCAGAAAGATGGACGTAAATGGATTGAGGGGAATTATCAGTATCAAGATATAGCGAGGGAATGGGAAGAACATTTTATCGAAGCCTTTGAACAACGGTACGCTGAGAACAAAAACAAAGTAGTTGAGAACCTTATTCATTTTGACGATTTCTTTGCCGCTAGGGTTGCTGATCCCGATTGCGTTTTACCTGATGCTAACGAATCACCCGAAACTTATGCTAATAATGCAATTCCTATCAGTGACGAAATTGGGGAAGGGCGGTTTCGTGCCATGTTAACGATTGCCCGTGAATGTAACCCTAATCCTGCTCGTATATTGGACTTCGCTTGTGGTAACGGTTCCTTGACCCATGACTTAAAAACAGTATTTCCAGAAGCAGAAGTTTTAGGGGTGGATTACGCTTCCGAACTGATAGAAAAAGCAATTGTTTTCTGTGAAGAACGGGATGTGGATATTGAGTTTAGAACAGGTTCATTTGAAGCGGTAGATGAAACAGAGAAATTTGATATTATTATGTGCGGTGAGTTTCTGGAACATCACGATGACTATAAAAGCGTGATTGAGTATATGGAAGCCAGATTAACGCCAGAAGGGTATATAATCTGGTCAGTACCTCACGGAGCGTTACACGAACACTTGTTGGCAACTAGCGGTGCGGTCAGGTTGGGTAACGGTAGATTGGTAGAGTTAGAAATTCGTGGGCATAAAATCCACTGGGATTATCCTACTATCCATGAAGTATTTGGTGAAAAACCCGAATTCATCGCATCCCATTTATCATATCCTCCAACACCGAGGGGATGCATGACAGGCTGTTTCGTTATCAAGCATCAGCAAGGTGTAACAGGAGAGATTGATTGGAATCGCAAGATAAAGACCATGCGTCCATATCAATCCCTATCGGTTTGCATGATAGCCAAGAACGAAGCCAAAGATTTGGAACGATGCCTGACTTCGGTGGAACGCATAGCCGATGAAATCATCCTATGCGATCATGGTTCCTATGATGATACGGTAGCAATTGCTGAAAGGTTCGGAGCCAAGGTTAAACACATGCCAGCCTTTTGCCCTGATTTACCAGCCATCACCGATATGGACGGCAACCCGATTAATATCCCTGCTCCGGGCAGTTTTGAATGGGCAAGGAACGCTTCTATTGAAGATGCTGTCGGTGATTGGATATTGTGGATTGATGCTGATGAAGTATTGGAAAGCCCTCTCTTTTTGCGTCAACATTTGGACACCTCCATCTATGAAGGGTTCGTTGTCAGGCAGAACCACCTAATTTGGGATGCTGAGAACCGACATGATAAACCCGTGAGACTGTTCCGCAATAACAAGGGTTATAGATTCTGGGGAGCTATCCACGAACATTGTCAGAAAGATATTAACTCGCCGATAGAGCCAGCCTTTGAGCTTCAGCATACCCAGATAATGCACTATGGATACATCACGGAAGCTGGTAGGCAAGATAAATGTAAAGAGAGGAATCTTGCTTTATTGATGGTTGATAGAGTGATTAATCCTGAGCGGGAATTAGGGAAGGTTTTGTTGCAACGGGACTATTTAAATATGGTGCATTGGGAAGTACAGAAACACGGGCAAGTGACACCTCAAGCAAGGGAATATTTGACTATTATTATTGAGTTGTACCGTTCAAATTTTACCGACCCCAAACAACGAATGCACGACCTTAGTTTTGAACAGTATCAAAAAGCTCTTGAATGGTTGGATCATGGTATTCCGTTTAATATCTCCATTGAACCAGCCAACAAGGAAAACATTAACGGAGCTAAACGCTTTTTATCACACAGTGAATTGCAAACATATGTAGCCAAAGTCACGGCTGAAGCCCTTGATCAATCAGGGTTCATAATTTCATAGGAGAGTTTTATGGCAGTCCGATCAAGTATGAGTGACCTCATTACCTATACCAAACGCTTAGTCAACCAGACAGAGGCTTCATCACCTTGGACAGAACAGCAGATACAGGATGTTCTTGACCAGCATCGGACACATTTTAATTTCATATTACTTGACCATGATAGTCAGTATAACTTCTATTATACCCGTGCCTATGATCGTGCATCTCTGGCACTTGCCGACAGTATTACATACGGTGAAAGCAACTTGTCACAAGTTACTGTTCCAGATTTCAGCCTGTACACTCAAGTAGGGTTTTTTGAATCTGACATAGCTTTATATAATGGGAGGGATACCAGTAACACAGCGTATTCGCCTGACGATACCAACCTGTATGACGGTACATTCATATTCAGTACTGCTCCTGATACTGACTTGTATGTTTTCGGTAAAGGCTACAACGTTTGGGCGAGTGCGGCTGACTTGCTATTGGAAACACCTGATTTCGGAAGGTTGCCTTTGAAATCGGAATCACGGGGAGCCGTGTCACAGACAATTTCGTGGAATGACAAAATCACCATGTATTATCAGCGTGGGGCTAAGTTGAACCGCAGAATAACCAAGCTGTTGAGGGCATAAGATGAACCTGTTTATAAACGCTTCTGATATTACGACTGTAACTATCAATCAAGAGGTGTTCAGTCAGGATAGCGATTTCAATTATTCTGATACGCAATCAGCTTTACAAACGGATGTACAAGTGGATATTCAACCGTTTCAAGTGCGTTATGCGGAATCGGAATCGGGGGGTACGACACGGATAACGCACCTGATGTTTTCATCGCAATATATCAATGTGGCATCAGCCCAGAAAAGCGGGGATGTAAGCGTTACAGATGGTGCTACAACTTACGATATTCGCACTGTGAAGGATTATGTCTCTCACATGGAATCTGAACTAGAGGAGCGAACATAATGGGATTCGATCTGAAATTTGATAAAGCTCAGGTTAAGCAAGCATTGACCAGACAACGACAGATTATTGATAAGATTGAAACCAAGTCTCAACAGGTATTGGATGCGGTGGCTAGGGAAGGGGTGAACGCTTCCAAGGACAAAGGCAGAGCCGACACATGGCAAGATCGCACAGGTAACCTCCGTAGCAGTATTGACCATTTTGTAGAGAAAACTTTTGACGGGGATGAAGCTGTTGTGTTTGCTGGTATGGATTACGCTCCGTTCGTTCACTTTCGGGACGGATACAGGGTCTTAGTGATGCCCGATAGCGATACCATAAAGAAATACACTTCTATACTCAAAACCCTATAAAGGATGAAGGAAATGCCGTACAAAAAGATTAACCGAAAGTCGTTACAGTCCCAATCTCCCAAGAGGAAGAAACGGAAGACGAGCCGTAAAAAAACCTCCAAGAACAAAAGAAAAGCCCATTCATTCTATTATGGGCAAGCGTGAGGAACTAGGAATTGATTACCGTAGATAATTACCTGACAGGGATAGCCAAGCTGATAAACGATTCCAGTGTTACCAGCCAGTTGAACGGAGGTATCACCAAGGGAGCCAAACGTCCTGACAATGTGGATTACCCGTGTTTGACGGTCTTAGGTACAGAAACAGCAGTTGGACAGAACACGGAACTGCAAACCTTTGACGGCATTATCAATATCTTTGTAGCATCCAACAATAACGGAACAGCACCTATCAGCACCTTAAGCAGTATCGAATCAGCCTTGATAGCATTGGTTAATGTTACGGGTTGGGATAACGGAACTACCCGTTGCCTGTCACAATATTTTACGGGTACAACGCAACCGCTTTGGGATTCCAATGACGGGAACGTGCATTTTTGCGCTTTACAATTACGATCTTTCATGGTCGATGCCAGTTAAACCCTAACAAAAGGAGGTAATTATATGAGTGACATTACTATCACGGGATTGGATACCAGCAACTATCCAAATGTGCAAGCCACGGCTGTTCGGGGTTCCGATCAGGCTAGTGTTGACGTCTCAGGGAATTATGTTATTGCGGGTGCTGACGCTGATGCCAAACAAAAGGATCTGGAAGTGAAATTGCTTAAACGGGCAATAACAGCATTTTCGGATTTTGACGAGCAAGCGGCAAGGAATGCGGCTTTCTATTCTAACCGTGATGATTTAAAAGGGTTGGAAGATAAATCCATTGTCAGCCCTGCAACGCCGAATGACCCAACAGTTAGCATCTCAGCTACTTCTACTCTGGTGAAAGTTACAGGGTCAACAGATACTGCAACTCAGAGTCTTACTATAGGGTTGACAAATCAGGACGGGGCATTGGTGCATACTCAGGGGTTAACTGAAGGCTCGGACGGATTTGCCACACAATCTTATTCCATATCGTTGAAAAAAGCCGATGTTGCAGGCTTGGACACAGCGACTAAACTAACCGCCACCGTAACCGCTTCAAATGAAATTGGTGTTGCGTCTAACGCAGTATCGAAAACATGGGAAAGCTAAATACTAAATTCAAATGGATGGGGCGGGGAGAATCCAATTATATCCCCGAAGTGCCGTGTCCTTTGTATGAAGATCAACGTTCAGTTATCGTTACCCCGAATTATTGCATGGAGTCAAAATGTATGTGGTTCAGCCACTATTATGAGGACGGGGTGGAATGCAAACATGGTGATGATGATTGGAAACAACAGCTAACCGCTAGAGGGGTAATATTCTAATGGCTACAAATCAACAAAAATTAATGGTGGGTGCAGGGTCAGTTCAAACGGATGTTGCTACTACCGCAGGCAATTTTTATGATCTTGGGGGATACCGTGACAGCTTGTCTATCAGGTTCTCCGAAGAACGGTTTAACCTAGAGGTAGCGGATCATCTCTGCTATGTCAAATCGGTACGAACACGATTGGACGCTTTCGTCAATACTTCGTTGGTGCAAGCTACCCATGAAAGCCTGATAAATGCGATTGGATTGAATGCTACCAGTATGCCAGCTACAGCGGCAACATCAATGGAACTAAAGATCCAAGAACCCGGAATTGCGGCAATGAAATTCATCGGTGGGACAGCAGGGTCTACAGCTTCCTTTGATTTGGTAAGTTATATCTTCAGCCAAACTGTACCGATGACTGATTCTGAATTGTCATACGCCAAAGACGGTGAAACCCTGATCCCGATTTCTTACATGGTCTTGGGAACCATCTCAGGTGCTAATGCCGCCTTCGGTTGGGTTGATCAATCAGTCAGTATTTAACGGGGAACATATGAACCAAGAACAAGACAACACCACGCAAGAACAAAACAGCGCAACTCCACCAGAACCAGAGGTGAGCGATGCGGCGAAGATGATAATGGAACGCCTGACGGTAATCGAAAACCGTATGGACAATATCTCTACTAACGGCACAGCCCAACAACAGGAACAGGGTCGTGAAGTAGCGGCAGATATACCAGAGGTTTTTGAGATAACACCCAGAGACGGCGAACCCGTTACATTGACGTTACATCATCCTTCATTCTATAAACTGGAGTTTGTTGCCGATGAAGTTGAAGCGATGCTGAGTCTAGTCAAATCCGATGAAAATTTAATGACGGAAACAGGGGTCGGAAACTTCTTTCTACGCATCTTGGGACGCAGAGAACTCAGGGATCATGTATACAAAGTCTTGCAGATAGTG
>VTLG01008677.1_pt1 | contig 18724 bp, 28 predicted proteins | sample 4694571 | NCBI WGS metagenome assembly VTLG01 (sample SAMN12604809, study PRJNA352737) | marine metagenome | biome: ENVO:00000447; feature: ENVO:00000209|ENVO:00000569|ENVO:01000036; material: ENVO:00002151; isolation source: viral sequences binned using virsorter ...
TCCAGCTAAGACCGATCCAGGTAAGACTAAGACTGATCCAGCTAAGACTGATCCAGCTAAGACTGATCCAGCTAAGACTGATCCAGCTAAGACTGATCCAGGAAAAGGTGATCCAGGAAAAGGTGATCCTGTAAAAGACAAAATTCGACAAGCTAAAAAAACCGATACAAAAGGAAGAGCTATAAAACTTCCTGATGAAGAGAAAAAAGCTATTAAAGTTATTGAATTAAAAGGAAGTAGATTCCCTAAAACTCTTCAATGGAGACAGGGAAGAGTTTATAAAAAAATTAATCTACAAACTGGCAAAATAAGAAATTCTTTAAAGGTATTACCTGGAGGAGTTAAATCTGGAATAACTCCCAGGGAGACATTAAAAATTAACAGCTGGGATGACATCATGCCAAAGACTAGGAGGTTTGATATGGGAGTTACTAAGGTGAAAGTATCTAGCAAAAAAATAAAATTCTTTAGGAGATAATTAATGAAAGATAAAACAACATCCCTGGCTTTAGCTATTGGAATTATTTTTTTCGTTTTAATTTATGCTGTTACTGATGGAATGAAATCCTCTAACATGGTAGCAAGCTCCCAGGTTCACGTTAGCTCTTCAGCTCCTACAGTTAATGATGATATAGACCGAGGCTTTTTACCAGGAGCTGTATGGATAGATCAGACAGCTAATAATTCTTATATAGCTATTTCTACAGCTGATGGATCAGCAGACTGGGATCAGACTAATTAATTAATGTATGTACTTTGAATGTACTTCTTGAATGTACTTTTACTAATCTCCTACTTTTAAAATCCCTTTTTTGAGTATAATAATATGATGCTCAATAAAATAAATAATATCTATTTATACTGGAAAGCTCTTTGGTTTGGGGAGAACGTACCAGCCTAGACTAGCTGTAAATCTAAACTAAAAATCCCTCCAAAAAGGAGGGATTCTTGTTTTAGGAATGTACTTTTGTATGTACTTTTACACGATTAGACCTACAAAAGTAAGATTTTATTTAACTTCAGCGTATCGTTTTTGGTAACCAAAAGTCTTATCAAAAACATCAACAGCCTCTTTATCCATTCCAGGCATAACATGAGAGTAAACATCTAAAGTTATTTTAGCAGAGCTATGTCCTAGCCTAGCCTGGATAATTTTTATATTTACTCCAGCTTTTAATAATTGCGTAGCTTGTAAATGTCTAAGACTATGAAAAGAGATATTTTTTGTTATTCCTAAGCTCTTTTTTAATTGCCATATTTGTACTTGCATAGCCTGAGGCTTAATAGCTTTCCATACAGCCTCATTAGTTTCCTGATCTATCCTAAGAGTAGAAAATAAAAACTCTGGAGGAGCTATACCTAATTCGTTGGATTGTTTTATTTGATCCTGGTGAATCTCATAAATTGTATGACAAATATACTCAGATAAAGCTATCGTTCTATGGGAATCCTTTTTTGGTGATTTTAGTACGAATCCTTTTTTACCAGCTTGCTTAGTGTATTGAAGATCGATTAAAAGTCTCTGATTTTCTAAATCAATACTTTCGTATCTTATTGCAAAAAGCTCACCTATTCGCATCCCAGTAGAAACTCCCAGCTCCATTGAGAAAACTCTCTGGTGAGCCTTGATGCCAATAGTTTGCTTGTTTTTGTCCTTACCTAATTCTGAGAGAAATAAATCATATTCTTCCTGTGTCATTAATTTTTCTTGATTCATTTTTCTACTCATTTCTTTAAAAGGATTCTTTACCTGGTCAGATGACATATAATTTTTTTTGATCCATTCCTGGTCATAAGCAAATTTTATAATTTTTTTCATCATGCTCCAAAGTCCATGTTTTGTAGTTTCAGATAATAATAATTTTTTACCTGGATTTCTTTTATCAAATGAAGTGTTGCAAATCTCTACAAATTTTTTAGGAAAATTCATATCCATTTGATCGAGTTTTAAATTCCCTAGAGAATCTCTCCAGTCTTTAACTTGACCATCATATTTAGGATAATTTTTCCAGGCTTGTGTATCCCTGAATAAATCTATTACCTCTCGGAGGGTAATCGGATTATCTAGTTTCCTAGTCTCTTCGCCAGCCTCTAATGAGAAGATGGTCAACTCGTGATTTTTCTCTTTATCATTAAGCTCATGATCAACTGTTATTGATTTTGTTTTTCTGATTTTTTGACCAGAATATTTATCTATTCCTACCTGGATAGCCAGCTGATATCGAAATATATCAAGATTCCTTTTATCCCTGTTAATCGTTCCTAATCCCTTTTTATTTATTTTCTTACTTTTACTCATTTTAATCTCCTTGATTTGAGCTAGTAAATCTAATCGTGTGCGATTAGTCTACAGGTGGAATTATTGAAAATCAATAGGTTTTTATACAAATTTATATAAAATATTACATTTCTTTATAATTTTGTATAATAAAGGGAGTAATTTACAATAATAAAAAAAGGATTAAATTATGAAAGAATTTATAGCTTTACAGGATCGTAAATTTTTAATATGGAAAAATAAATTTGGAGAAGAAAAAAAATGAATAAATCTTTTGGTGAAAAGGTTAGGGAGACCAGGATAAAAGCTGGATTCAGCCAACAGCAATTAGCTGATAAATTAGGCTGGAATCAGAATAAAATCTGGAGACTGGAGCGTGGTCAAAAAAAGCCAGTTGATTTAGATACAGCCAGAAATATAGCTACAGCTCTAGGATATCCTCTATCTGAGATATCTGAAGAGTATTCAGAGGATCACGTTCCAGAAACAAAAAGGAAACTTATACCTACTGAGGCTCTTAAGATTTTAGATAAATCTCTACCTAATGAGATTCCAGTTTTTTTACAATCTAAATTTATCAACATCAATGATAAAAACTATTGGAGTATGGAATTTGCTACTCCTAAAGGTATCACTAAATTTGACCTGGAGAGAAGGAATGATATTTTGGGAATAATTATGGAGGCTTATTACGATCTCCCTAATTTTGATATCACAGATATGATAATAGTTAACACTTCTCGAACACCTAGAGAGCCACAAACAGCACCAGGTAATTTTGATCCAAACTACTGGCATTTATATTATAGAGTTTTTATTAAATCTAAAGAAATAAATGGATTTAATATTCTACCTGGATTATGGATAGGAGCTGGTAAAGTTTTGGTTAAACCTTACCAGGAGAAAGCTGTAATTTTTGATACTTCAGAGATTGAATTTATAGGATCAGTTACAAGCAGAAGAATATTTTTTAAAGATTCAGCAATAGAATCAATGCTTGCTGAGGAGGGAATTATGAAAACTGATGGATCGCGAGCCAGAATTCCTATAAATGTAGAAAATTATATGAATTCTATAAATAATAGGGATGATTAATATAGAAATTTACAAGTTTTTATAGTTTTTGATTGTTATTTGATATAAAAACTGAGATTTTTATATATTCCTAAACCATATTAAATAGAAAATAATTCACAATTTCTATAAAAAAAAGTAAATATTTTATTGACTAATTTTTATCGTATCTGATAATGACATTATCTTAATAGATTGAGAGCTTGTAGGGAGCTGAAAAGTTAGAATTAAGAAAATAAAAAAATTAGTAAATTAGATAATAGTTACGTTCCTTTTCTATTATCAACTGAAGTCTGGATTACATCTCTACAAAATTCATCTCTCAATCTATTAAGTCTAGAAATTAGTAGGAGGATTTATGCCAACGCAATACCTAAGCATTAAAGATGTAGCCGATTTATTTAACGTGAGTTATCACTTGATAAACCAGGAATGTAAAAGAGGCAGACTTCCTTATATGCTTTTTGGGAATCAAAAAAGAATATCTACGATAGCTCTAAATGAATTCGTAAAAAATAAGGAGGTGAGTTTTGCCACGAAAAAAAAGCATTATAAAAGAGAGGAATGATGGGAGTTATTTAATTGGAGCTGATGATCCTAAAAATATCAGGGAATTAGTAGCCTCATATTCAAGAAATAAAAAAAATAAAATAGAAATTAAAAAAGCTGAAAATACTAATTTATATTTATCTCTTAAAGATGCGAGAAATTATCTGGGAGTTTCAAGACCTACCATGATGAATTATATAAAAAAAGGAATGATTAAAGCTCATAAATATAATAATTACCATTGGCGAATCCATATAGATGATATTCATAAATTCCTGGAGTTATCTACCTGGGATCACAGAAATATTAAAAGATGAGGGAATGGAGAAAATTTTTTAAAAATATTGTGAATTCTAATAAAATTTCTAACATATCTACTGATGCTTATTTCTTATATACAGCAATAATTTTATATCAGGGAGATGATGGCTTATATCCCTGGGATGAAATAAAAGCTCAGAGCTTATGTGTAACCAGGAGAGGGTGGGATTTTGAGCATATATCTAAATGTTTGGAAGAGCTGATAAATAATGATTTAATTCTTCACCATGGAAAATATGTAGAGGTAATAAACCATAAAAATCCTAATCCATATCCCTGGAGAGATGAGTTAAATTATGACATAGAAAAAACAGAAAAAGGAAAGGAGAAATTTAGGATATTTTAATGCCAGTAGCAACATGTTGCAACAAGTTGCAACATGTTGGCAACGTGTTGCAACTTGTTGCTCTTAAAACTTAAAACTTAAAACTTAATACTTAATACTTAATACTTAATTAAATACTTAAGCATTAAGTTAAACAAAAAAAGGAAAAAAAAATGACAAATTTAAAAAAAGAAAAAAAAGAAGAATTAATTAAATGTTGTTTATGTAAACAGGAGATTGAAGTAACTTCTTATGGATGGGGAGGAGGTAATAATCCAGCTCCTTTTGGAGATAAAGAGGATAGATGTTGTCAGAGCTGTGATGAAGATATAGTTCTTCCCTGGAGGTTAAGACAATCAATTATAGCTGGTGGTCATTATGATATGGCTGAACATATGTTAATCCATATATATCGAGACCTAATTATCGGATTAGGAGGCAAATATTACGATTATAGAATTAATCCTAAAACTGGAGAGGTTACTGTATTAAAAAATAAAATCTGGGGTGATGACCAATTTGCTCAAGAAATCATCTCTCATCTTTTATCTGATTTATTTTTGAAAAATTGTGAATTCTGGAATTATTGGTGTAAAAAATATGAGGAGGGTGAACGACCATGGACTGTAACTAACATTGATGAATATAAAAGTAAAAATCCCTCCAAAGATGACAGAAAATTTACTGATGGAATGATAGGGAATGATCCATACAAGTTAATGGATTTACATAAAAACACTCCTGGTTTAATGAAAAAACAAAATATCACAGATTTTTTTCCTCAAAATGGAAAATCAATGGAAGAATGATGGAAAGATTATGAAAAAAGAAAATATTGATCCTAATTGGAGTATCGAGGAATTTCGTGCTAATTATCGTTGGATAATTACACATGATTATGTTGCTGATCCAGGAGCTAGACCAGGAACGAATTCAAATGCTGTGGGAGTAATGGGGAGTTCTGGATGCGATCCAAATTTAAGATCAAATCCTCAGATTTTTTATCTCTATGATGATGATGATGAATGTTATGCTAGTGGGATTCTCTACACTACAGACGAGGCATACAATGGAGAGGCTTTATTCTCTCCTCTGGATGATTATGGTAGACCTAACTGGGGATGTACTCAGATTAAAGTTGCTGGAGAATTTATATAAATGGAGAAAATAAATCTCTCAAATATTAGGATTAAAGCATATTCACCAGAAGAGGAAAAAATCTGGAACGATAACCAGGAAAAATTAAAACTGGAAAATCAACAGCAAAAGGCAAATGATTTAAAAAGAGCTAAAGGTTTTTTAAAAAAAGAAGTAATTCCTACATTTGATCAATTTAATCCTAAACACCAGGATAAATCCCTGGGAGCTTATGAAGAGATAAATGATCTATTGGAAACTGTAAAAAGATGGTGTAATTCCAAAAATGGCTGGCTGACAATAATAGGAGGAGTAGGCATAGGAAAGACTCATTTGCTCAAATCAGCCATTGATCAAGTAAATGGGTATTATATAACCGCATACGACTTTGACGAGAGGATAAAGGATTTTAGACAGGGTAGCGAGGATAAAACGAGGGAGTTTTATGTTGATCCTGAGACATGGCTTAATAATCTGGCTAATATAGAGAGACATCTGGCTATTGATGATATAGGAGCTGGATACATTCAAAAAGGCTGGACATTATCAAAATTCGAGAAATTAATTGATATTAGATATAGAAATCAATTACCTACAGCTATAGCCACTAATTTAAGTGTTAATGATTTATCCAGGGAGCTGGGATCGAGGATCGAAAGTAGGATAAAAGATAAGAATTTTTCAGTTGTAAAAATCATAAAAAAAGCCTCAGATTTGAGATCAAAACGGATCAGCTTAAAATGAACTCAAATAAATTAATTGTTGATCTAAATATTTCACCAGGTAAAACTTTAAAAAAAAGACGAAAGAAAAAAAAAGATAAACCAGTTTTTAAATATCAAAAAAATTTTTTACATAATCAATGTCTTAAATGCCATGGAACATTAATTTTTATCCAGGAGGATTCATATATGGAGCTGAGCTGTTTTAAATGCTCATTTAAAATAAATAATTCTAATCTCCTGGAGTTTAGAGAAAAATTCCAAAAATTTATTCATGTTTTAAAACTGTCTCGGAATAAAAAATGACTCTTCCAAAAAAACTCCCAGAATGGAATAAAACAGCTTTATGGATGCGAGTATCAACAGAAGAGCAAACTACTGCAAATCAACAAGAAATATTACTCAGAAAAGCCCATGAGCTAGGATTAAATGTAGTGAAGATTTATGACACGACATTCAGTGTTTATAAAAATTCTGTTGAGCCATATGTTAACCAGGTGATTGAGGATTCCAGGAGATATAGATTTAATCATGTGATTTTTTATGATCTCTCCAGATTAACCAGAGGAGGAGGATTAGTGAGGATATGGGATATTGTTAATAAATTACATAGGAATGGAATCCAGCTACATTCATGCGATCCAGGAGAGCAAAATTTAGATCTGGATAATATTGAAAGTGAATTAATTATAAGCATGAAAGATATTTTTAACAGAGAATCATCCAGGGTGAAAAGTAGGCGTACTATAGCTGGCATGAATAGAAGTAGAGCAGAGGGTAAACACCAGGGTAGACCAAAAGGATCAAAAGATAAGAAGAGAAGAAAAACAGCTGGCTATCATGGGAATTTTAATGGTGTAAGGAATAAAAAAACCTGGCAAGGGGAGATTCCAATTTGATGGAAGATTTTAGACATAAAAATTTAACCAGGAGTTTTGACATATTATATGAGGATGTTCATTCCTGGATGATTGAGCTTGATGTTTTGCTGGCTTTAAAACAATATCCAGATTTTGATAGCCAGCTCCAGAAGTTAATAGATTATTTAGAGCTACATAAAATATACAAAAAAGGGTTACCTCCAAAAAGGGATATTTTTGATCTAGGCTTAAGGAAGTTTTATGATTAACAAAAAAGGTTTCCCTTTTTTGAAAGCTCCAGATGGGAATGCTCTTCCAAAAATTCCTCCTATAAATCCAGCTAACATTCCCAGGGAAGAGATTTGGATTAAGAAAGTTATTTATGTATTGAATTTATATATTATGTTAAATATTTCTAATGATGGAGAAAATAACGCTGAGGAAAAAATTCAAGCAATTAATAAGATAATCTGGTTTGTAGAAAAATGGAAAGACGAGATTTCTGAGATGGAAAATCCCAGCGATTTCAAAAAGGAAAATTTAAGAAAAAATATTTAATACTTCGATATTTTTTATATAAAAATAAAATTAAATTCCAGATCATAATTAATCATCAAAAGCCCAGACACCATTAATCCATTTTTCATAAGTCTCCTGGTCAGGAGGTAAATGATAAACATATCCTCCAGACCTCCTATTTTTACTTAATCCCATTTGAGTTAGTCTCTTCCCTAGAACATGATCAGGTATATTTATTTTTTTTTGGTCAAATAAAACTTTCACAAATTGCCTCGGAACGAGTTGATCAAATCCCTGGGCAACTAAGCTCCCTATCACTTCCTCAATATTATTATCCAATTCTCTCCAGCTCATGCCTATGGATTCCTGTTGCTTATCATCTAATACACTAGCTTTAGTTAATCCTAAGACCTCAGATACATCAGCTACAGATGTAGTATCATAAAATTTATACATCCTGGATACATGAGTTACAGCTCCATACAATGAATCCTTATTGCCTTTTTTATAATTTTTCTGTGTATCAAATAGCCTTACAGTTAAATAATCTTTACAGGCTGATGCTGGATTTCCTATTAAGTGATATCCAGCCTTATGGCATCTTTTATCTTCATGGAAAGATACCCAGGCATGATAATCACATTGATTAGCTACAGCTGGATTAATATTGTCTGGATCATTTGAGGTGAAATAAACTCTACATCCTCTCTTCCTTACTTGCCTAAAAAAACTCATAATCATCATAGTAGCTGTAGTATTAGCTCTATATTTACTTAGTAGCTCCTGGATTTCATCAATTAAAACAACTGAATTATTTAAAACTTCTGGAATTTTTACGAGTTGAGATGGAGACATTGGCAAGGCTTGATTCTCTCCTTTTTTATAATTGAATCCAAAAGATTCAGGATAATAAAAAACTTTCCTCCCACGATTAACAGCCTGATAGAGCATATAGGTAGCTAATAAACTTTTACCTGAGCCTTTTTTACCAAAAATTCCAAAAACTTTGGATTCTGGTAAGACTCTAATTGCTCCCTGTGGGATCGTCTGGGATGGCTGTAGCTGTAGCTCCTGGAATTCCGATATCTCCTGGATCATCTATAATCTCCTCTCTTGTATTTGTTAATTGACCAATTCCCATTATCATTCCTAATAAACTTCCTACGATAATGACTGCGAACATTCCCATTTGTAATTTTTCATTTGCTGTCATCTCTCTGTATTTTGTGATCTGAGATGCTCCCTCCATTAGAGAATTTATGTTTCCTACTTCACTTCCCTCAACAGATTCAGAATCATAAGGAGCTATCCAGGGATTAAATTCTCTTATAGTATTTTCTCTAATATGCCAGACTCCTATCCTCTGATTTTTATGTAGATGTTTAGCTCCATCTGGAAACTGGTTTGCGATTTCTTTATACCATTTCTGTTCATCCAGATAATTTTCTCCATGCTCCCCTGTTCTAATTACAAGCTGTCTCCTGGTAGCGTATTTATCCAGGAGAAAATAATAGATAACTACAGCTCCTATCAAAATATAAAGAGCTATTAGAGGCATTAATAAATAAGCTATAGAGCTGAGACTTAAAGTGATAATCAAATAAATTATTGCCAGAGGTTTTGATCTTTTTGTAGCCTCGATTATGAATTCCAGGGGAGGGAGCATATTTGTATCAAAAGGAATTTTTAAAGGATCACCTTTTTTATCTTTCAATATTTCAGGCATTTTTATAATTTCTTTTTTCAAAATAATCCTCCATTTTTAACTGCTACCAATAACCAGATAATTCCTGTGATACTTATTGAAATGACTACAGCCATGCTCATTCGCGATCCAGTAATATTTTTATCAGCTCCCTCAGATAGAGCTACCATAGTAGCCTCCCTTAAGTTTGCATTTTCGTATCCCTCCAGCTCTTCCCTGGTTACAGGCTGACCACGATATCCTCCATCAAAATTATAAATATTTAAAGGAGCTGGATCATTTTCTCTAACTATATATATTTGTTTCCTCCTCCTGGAATTTTCAGTTATTTTAGGATCGAAATTAGTTTTTGAAACTCTACCAAACCTATAAGCTAAATTAAGCCCTTGCCTCTCTACATAGCCGTATCCTCGTGCTGGCAACATTATATTGCCTCTATTTTCAACTTTCAGCTCAAAAATTTCTTTCCTCTTAGTGAATAAAAAAAGAGGAGTTGTAAATCTCCTGGGAGATCGAGCTGAGCCTCCCTGGTAATTTTTATATACCAGGAATATTCCAGCTCCTATTATTCCTATGACTGCGATCTGTATTAGATCAAAACTACCTGGTAAAAACATTATTCAAATCCATTTGTCTCATAAGGTTTATTTTCTACATTCCTACCAAAATTCCTAATCCTCCTCCCTACTGATCCCATAAAACCTCCTAAGACTTCTTTTATATTCCTGGTAGATTCTCCATCTATTGCATAGCTGGTTAATATCTTTCCAGATACTAGATCAGCTACATAACTTCTACTCTTCCTATCATTTTTATTTTTTGATTCATCTATATATCCTGGATTCAAAACTCCTTTATACATAGCCTCTGTCATTAAGACTGAAAATGCTGGAGCTATGGCTGGAGGTATGTTTGCTCCAGCTATGAATTCAGAAGATGATTTTCCTACTGGTCTTATTGCCTCTTTATTAGATTCAATATCATTTTTACTCCCTCCTCCATTTAATCGGAATCCTAGAGCTACATCATCTATAAACTCGTTGTCTATTCCTCTCTCTTGAACCATAAATACTCTCCTTATTTAAATTTAGTTAACCTCTCAAAGCGTGGCATACATGCTCTTTTGCATGCACCATACATATAGTATACCAACTTATACACACGCTAAATATAGGGTAAAATTAAGTTATGAAATCTATTATTATTGTATTAATGCTATTAATTTTTTTCATAGCATTACCTGAGTTAGTTACCTTGTTAATTGATCAGAAAACATCTCCAGGAGTTGGAGCATATATGTCTCAGCTTATGGATATGTCAATCTGGATATTAGGTATAACAGCTGTAATAATTCCAGGCATTTTAGTCTGGTCAGCGAGAAGATAACTAAATGGATAACTCTTTACATAATAAATTTTAGGAGTAATAAAATGGATGCTAAAAGCGTTATAACCATGGTCATTAGTACAGCGGTATTAATAATTTCTCTTCCTATACTTGCCACAGCCCTAGTGGATGCGTCAACTACAAGTGGAGTTTCGACCAATTTCGTAAGTGCATTAGAAATAGCTCAACTAGTTCTAGGATTCGCACCTATTGGATTGTTAATCGGTTTCCTTGTTGTTAAATACAGGAATAGATAACTCTAGTAATTGAGTAAAAATTATCCAGGGATGTTCTGGCATCCCTGGAAAAATATAGAAAATATAGGAGGCATAAATGCCAAAAGAAAAATATATGTTTAATCCCCCTCCTAAGAGGGATATGCTCCACTATTCGATAGCAAATCATCCTACGTTAAGCGATAGAAGTAGAGCTGACATAGCTTTAAGAAGAGCTGGAGGGTATTCAGCTAGGAGATTAGTTAACTTACAAAAATCTGGAAAATATACAAAAGATAAAGCAAAACAAATTCTTTCCTCAGGTGGTGAATTAAGACTACACATAAAAAGAGTAAAAGATATCCAGCCTTATAAAAATTCTGTGTTCACACAAGCTGATAAGGAATATGCTCTCAATTTAATGGAAAGAGCCTGGAGAACAGGCAAAATAAAAAAATATAGAAGATAAAAATGCCTACTTGTGAAAAACATAAAATATTAACAGCTGATGGATTTGAGGATGCTCTAATAGGCTATGGTCAGCAATTTGATACTCCAGTAGCTATTTATGATTCAGAGAGATGTATGAGTATCCTGGAGCTAAGAGATGGTATGACTGAGGAAGAGGCTAGAGAGTATTTTGAATTCAATGTACTCGGATCATATGTAGGAAAATCAACACCAATATTTATAAATACTTTTATAGGAGAAAATTATGCCTAAAAGATTACCTTATGAGATGATGACTAAAAAAGAATATATGAAAGTTCATAGAGATTTTAGGGGTACTCTTAAGACTCCTCGAATTGTGAAATTGGATGATGATCCTGAGTCTCCGAGTTATTTAGGTACTATATCAAAGCCTGTTAAGTTTATAGATGAATCAGGAAACTTATTAGTTGATCTAAAGTCTAAGATGCCTAAATGGAAAGAGGGAAGAGGTTATACTTCTAAGAAAGAAATGGAGATTAAATTAAGTAAATATAATCCCTTTGCATCAGGGAGGAGAGATGTTTTTACAAAAGATGAGATTTTAAAGTTTTATCCAGCCAAAGATTTAAAGAAATTCACAAAACTACCTGTAAAAGCTGGTCGTAAAAACCTTTATTTAAAACCTGGAGTAGATGCTAAAAAATACAGAGGTTATCCAGACTTATCTGAAAGAAGATTTGCCTGGATCAGTCTTACCCAAGCTCCTCTCCCAGAAAAAACAAAAGTTCTTGTTGATGAGAAACCAAAATCACGAGGATGGAGGAGATAAAATCATGCCTAAAAGATATTACATATCATTAACTGAAGATGCTCCAGAGGGAGATAGAGTTTTTGAGGTTAAAAAGAAAATAAAAAAAGTACCATCTCCTAAAAAATATTTTATAAAAATTTCAGGAGATAAACCTCGTAATGGAGGTAAACTATTTGAGGTGATCAGATTAAAACCTGGAGCAAAAAAAACCTCTACTAAAACGCGATCTACAGGTAGACCTCCTAAAAAGTCTGTCTCACTATTTGAGCAATTCCAAAAAGAGAATTTATTACCATCTCCAAAAAAAGCAAATCCTAGTGCTAAGGATAAATACGCATTCAAGGGAAATCTAAAAAGAGAACAAGTAAGGAACCTTAAAGAGAGAATAAAACAAGCTGAATTATTGGGAATTCCGATATCTTTTGGATCACCTATTCCAACGAGTGAAGAAATTGCAAAAAAGCAAAAATCCATTCAAGCTCCTCTCCCAGCTGTAGCTGGAGGATCAGGAGAAACGAAAACTAAAGATAAACCAGGAAAGAAATCAAAAAATACATTTGATATGAGGGAATATGTTTTTAATGAAGATAGAAATTATCATGGTAAAAACGCTACAGAAATAACGAAATTATATGGAACTGCTACAGAATTAAATGAAATTATAGCGATAAATAATAGACATAAAAAAAGTGGATCAATTACCAGGGAGGATCAATTAAGAAGAGATGCTATAGCTAGCAAATACTGGAATGAATTTGAGGCTGATAAAACCAGAAATCCACTAGGATATGTTGAGGAATCAAAAAGAGTACCTCCCTGGGATGAGCCTTTTTCACGAAAAGGATCAAAAAAGTTTAAGAAATGATACTTCCATTATTTTTAGTAGTAGCTGATATTTTATTATTCTGGCTTTTTGCCGATATGGTAAATAGATTACCTACTCTGGAATATGGAGGTTTATTAGTTATAGCCACGTTTGGGATGGCTTTTAGTTGTTTTATATGGTTAATAATCGAATCAGTACAACTCGCATTTTCTGGAGAGCAAAAAGAAGATTAATCTTAGCTCTGGGATTTGCTCTAATTCTAGTCTTTATGTCTAGTTCTCAGGCTTTTGCTGTTACAGCTCCAGATATTGAAATAAGCCAGCCTACCTGTTATAGAAATTTAATTTATGATGGAGATGTTTTTTGTATCTCCAGATATAACCTCCCTACATACTCCACAGCCACACCTCCTCCAGCTAATCCAGAGGCATGGTCAGAATATCTAGCAGATAAAACTGGTACGAGTTTAGCCACTGGATTAACAGCTGGAGCGAGAGTGTCTCCTGTAGAGGCAACATCATTATTACCTCTTCATGCTTTTACCAGGTTATATAGGAATTATACTGGTATAGCTCCTCCTGGTAATACCTTACCTACTGGAACATCCATCCTGGAGCAACAGCTCAGAATTTACAGAATTGATCATGCTTTGACTGGTCTCTATTTTATGCCTGGCAATTCTGTTTTTGATGAATGGGGAAACTCAGATATAGCTATGTGTGTAATCAGCTCAGACGATATTTTTACTACTCAGACTGGAGACTGTAAACAAGTACAATGGACATCAGCTCAATCAGATACTACCTCCCAGAGATTACAGTTGGGTAACGATATCCTAAACCTCCTCCTGGAGCTGGAGGATGTTCGATCTGTAGCTAATAATTCTTATGTAATAGGATCGAAAATAGGATCAGCTGGGAGGATATTTGTATTAGAGGCTTTCTCTGTAGCTGATGAAATAATACCTACTTTTTTTCAAGCCTCTGGAGGCTTATCAATAACTGAATCCTATGCTACTCCTACAGGGAATGCTCTCCAGGATAAATTAGATTTAGAGGCTGGTACTACAGCTATACCATCCTCCCTCGATACTTTAGGATCGAGCTATTTTGGAATATCTGGAGGAGCGTTTGCTACTGTTTTATTTTTCTCATTAGGGATCGGAGCTTTTATTTTTATTTATAGATTTACCAGAGAGCCAGTAATTCCTACAGCTGGATTTATGATGATATTGCTCGTTGGAAGTTTTGTGCGCGCTCCTACAGTCTCAGTATTAGGAGTTTTAGTAGTTGTATTAAGCCTAATGGCTGGAATGTTTATTTTCAGGAAGTTCGCATCATGATAAGGAGGATTAGAAAATTAGTATAACCTATAAAACCTCAGCTCTTTTTGTGTTCATTTGGGGAATCCTGGCTTTAGTTACAGCTGTAATAGAGCTGGAGGATAATCCCTCTAATGCTGGAGGATCAGCCTCAGCTTTTGAATCTTTTATTAATTCGAGTATAAATTCTGAAGAGGTAGCTATTAGCGATCCTAATGTTGGATACCAGGCTACAAATCCGATTTCAACTGTAGTCTCATATGGTAAGACTTCAGCTGGATATTTAACATTTATGGTCAAATCAGCTATGTTGGATTCTCCTATCTGGGAGGGATGGACTCAGGTTATAAGATTTATAATTATGGGAATGTCAGCTCCTTTTATTTTCTATGTAACTATCAATATTATGGGAATGTTAGCTGGATTTATAGGAGGAATTTTTGGGAGGGCATTCCCATAAATGGCTACTTATTTAAATACCATATTAACCTCCAATATTAGGGATAGCAGATTTAGGTTTTCTTTTTTTCTTCCTTTATTTGCTATCCTATTTTCAGCTTATGCTCTGTTTACTATGCCTGGAGATTCTGTTTGTGCTGGGGTAAAATCTCCCTCGGATTATTGTTACCAGAGGGATGTAAATGTAACCTATAACGGAACTGGTACTCTCAATAATAAAAGTATTAGAATAGATACAGATTCACAGAATCTTATTAATGCTGGATACGTGGGAGATAATGTATGGGAGATTTTTGGAATCCAGGGATCACTCTCAAATACTATCTCTATATTAGCTCAGGATATTACATCATTATCTGCTGGCTGGTGGTATCAGATTCCAGAGGTTTCAGCTGGTGAAAGTGTAACTCTAAGACTCTATATGCAGAATCCAGAACAGCAGAGAGACCAGGGAATATTATTTGAGGGAGATGATAGCTTATCGGTAGCTCATGCTCCAGTTATGAACATAACTAATAACCTGGATGTAGAAGTAGATTTAACTTTTTTAGATGGAGATAGAAGATCATCAGGAACGGCTACTGTTTTAAGCCATTATGATTCAGCTACATCATTAGGATATAAATTAGAAATAATCCCAGATACAGCATCAGATAATATTAATTTAAGAGCTACAGCTAACAATGAGATATGTGAAACAACTCTTCCTCCATCAATAAATTTTAATTCTCCTGATAGATATAATTTCAAATTTAATTCTCCTAATATTATCCTGGAAAAAAATGGATCAGTTTTAGTTAGCTGTGCGACCAGTGTATTGTTAATATCTGGAGTTTTAGAACCTCTTAATGTAGGGAATGATTTAGACCATACAATTATAAGAAATATTAATCTTCAAAATTCTGGAGCTGTAGTAGGGAGATGGTTATTTGAACCCTCATCTATGACTGAAACCTCAGCTCTTGATCCTATATACCAGGGAACGGCTTTAGATAGGAGCGTAAATAATTTAGATTTTAGTTATACATTTAATAGAGATCAGAGCGATTATGTAACAACTATTACTCCCATACATGAGGTAGGAGTTACCACTATTATTCCTATGCCTACAGATACAGTAGATGTCTTAGGTACATCTCCCTGGGGAGGATCAATTTCTACACCTGTACCTGGACAAACTACAGGTGTATTTTATGATTTAGTTACAGCTCCATTAACTGTAGGAAATACCATAGATGCTCCCTCTGGAATGGTGATGACAATGATTTTAGGAGGGATAGGAATGTTCCTGGCTATTGTGGTTTTTATGAGAACATCTTTTATTCCTCTCTCTTTATTTATGGCTGGAATCCCTTTAAGCCTGGGGGCTGTTAATGGATGGGTGTCTTTTTGGATTCCGATCTTTTTTGCTCTCCTGGTTGTCTTATCCTGGTTTTCACTGAGGGGAGCTGATGGCTACTAATGTTAGGAGTATTTTCATGGATAGTATTAGAAATATTAAAATCTTTAATAAAAATAGGAGTAATGTTTGGAATAATAGGTTTATTCGTTTATTTTGTTGGTTACTCCTTTTTTCTGGAATGATGGCTTTAGCTTATAAAATAGGAGGTTTACAATGCCATTTATAAAAAAAATATCTTTGCCAAAATTAGCATTGATAATATCATTCGTAGCCTTGTTTATGGCTTTCGGATCATCAAATACTCCCTGTTCTAAAATATATGCCAGCTCTGGTGTTTGTGATACAGGGGATACACTGGTTACAAATACATTACAAGTACAATCTGGAACAGCTTTTAAAAGTACAATAGATGCCTCAGGAATTACGGCTGATAGGAATGTAGTTTTATTAGATGAAGATTCCCAGACTGTTCCTGATTCTTCTGGAGCTACTTCTGGAGATGTTTTGACAGCTGGTGTAGGAGGAGCAACTTCCTGGGTAGCTCCAGCTGGAGGAGGTGGTCATTCATTTGACTCAACATACGCTAAATTATCTTCAGCTAGTCTCACAGGTACTGGAAATTTTGATTTCACTGTTACTGATGTAGATTTAGGATCAAATGTAGGAACTACAGGAGGATATACCTCTTATACTATTCCATCTGATGGATACTACATAGTTTTATTTCAAAATAATCAGGGTACTACAGTCGGAGGAGATTACAACGTAAATGTAGTAAAAAATGCTACTGATTATTATGGCTGTGGAAACCAAACTGCAAGCCATAAATTTAATTGTTTTGCGATATTTGATGCGACTGCATCAGATTATTTACAATTCTATTATTGGTCATCTGTGGGATCAATGTACAACTATTTTGATTCAACAGTTTATATATATAGGTTAAATTAATGCTCCCTAGAAGTTTTAAGAAATTCTCTCCACAAATTAAAAAAGCTACCTCTAAAGCTAAAGAGGAGGCTAAAAAACGTAAAGATGAATTTCTTAAATCTCAATTAGTAACTAAAGATATTCCTAGGATCAAAAAAACAGCATCTAAAACAGGAAAAATTATTACAGCTGATACCTCTAAGGGATCAATTAAGCCATTTTTAAAAGGAGCTAAATGGGTATATGAAAAACAGAAACCAGGTAAATTTGAAAAAATGGATATACCTTTTTTACCTGATATCCCTGTTTCTAAAGATAAAGTATTACAGAGATATAGAGATGATAAAAAGACTAGAAAATCAAAAGTAAAATTTTCAAAAACAATGAGTATCCCTAAGCTGAAAGATATGGCAGAATTATCTATAAGAAAAGCCATGATAGGGTATAAAGACCAGGGGAAAAAACTTAGAAAAAAATTATATAAAACTACTATAGAACAGAGTAAAACTCTTAATAAATTAGCTCCTCCTGTGATGATGTTTGGAAGTTTAGCGATAGATTTTGCATCTGGAGGAAAAAATCCTGTCAAAAGTATAAATAAAGTAAAACAAGGTATAAGAATTTTAAATAATCCTGGGAATGTAAAAAAATCTGAGGCATTAACTACAGTTGATAATAAATTCGTAGCTGTAAATAAAAATTTAATTAAAAATGACGAGGGATTTAGAACCATTCCGAGACCAGCTCCAATTCCTACCCAGTATCCTATGCCTACTATCCCGATAAAAATAGTAGATCGTTCCTCTCCCAGACTATTTAGCAAAGGTTTGAGAATGCCAGAGACTGAAACTGGCTTTGGAGGTAGAGGCTTTTATCAAATAGGATGGAAAAGATATGTTGATGAAAGTATGATCCCTAAAAAACTAGGAGGGAAAACAAATCAAGAATTATTCCATCCTTTAGGACTAAATGACTTCTTTAACAAACGAGAGATCGATTCTAAGCCTGAGGTAAGGGAATTTATGATACCAGATATCAAAAAGATTCCAGAGGTGGCTAAAACGAAACCTGGGAAGATAGAATTCGAGGAAGAGGATGTAGATAGGTTTAAAATAAGACGAAAAATGCCAGAGAGAACTCCTGGCAAACCAAAACAGCCAAAAAGAACATTTGATCCAGCTGAAGAGGAAACTCCCTGGATAAATCCTGGTAGACCTCCTAAAGAGACTCCTACACCTGGTGAAACTCCAGGTAAAACTCCTAAAGAAATTCCTACACCTGGTAAGACTGATCCTGGTAAGACTGATCCTAGTAAGACTGATCCAGGTAAAACTCCTAAAGAAATTCCTACACCTGGTAAGACTGATCCTGGTAAGACTGATCCTAGTAAGACCGATCCTGGTAAGACTGATCCTGGTAAGACTGATCCTAGTAAGACCGATCCTGGTAAGA
>VTLG01009801.1_pt1 | contig 18724 bp, 22 predicted proteins | sample 4694571 | NCBI WGS metagenome assembly VTLG01 (sample SAMN12604809, study PRJNA352737) | marine metagenome | biome: ENVO:00000447; feature: ENVO:00000209|ENVO:00000569|ENVO:01000036; material: ENVO:00002151; isolation source: viral sequences binned using virsorter ...
TAAACAATGTAAAAAAGTTTGAACAAGATTACGCCTTTGAAGATGCTAGAACACAAATGGCTTATATGAAAGCTGGTGTTAAAATTAGCGAGGGTACTCCAATGGATGTATTATTGTTTCAACAACAACAAGCAGAAATCGCTAAAGAAAATATTATGTATGATGCTGAAGTTGATAGTTATGAATACAAAGTAGCTGCTGTTAATAATAGAATACAAGGCAACATGGCTATGTTCCAAGCAAGACAACAACGATCTGCTTCTATAGTTAGTGCTTTTGGTACAATGGTTGGTGCTTATGCAACACAAGCTATGATTACTAGCACCGCTGCAAAAAATGCAGAATTAATTAAAGCACAATCAACAATGACAGAACAATTAATTACACAACAAAGTACAAATCAAAAATTAATTATGGAAACATTACATAATAATAATATTAATATTTTAGATCAAATTAATAAAAATGCAGAAACTTTAATTAATAAAGGTTATGATCTTGGTCTTAAACACGCAAATGAAGAAGTTGGTTTTTAATGGCTGAAATACCAATTTATAGAAACCAAGGTGTTAATAGAATTAAACAACCTAATGCACAAATTCAATCTAATGATATTGGCAAAGTTGCACAGTTACCTTTTTTGGCACTTGCAAATCAAGCTAATAATTTACAAAAACTTGCTGCAAATAAATATGAAAGCGATTTAAATTTTGCTAATAAAAAATTAGAACAAGATTTAAATTTTAGTAACAAACAATTAGAACTGAAATTAAATACAGAAAATCAGTTACACAAAGCAGATTTAGATTTTACTTATCAAAAACATAAAGCTGATTCTAATTTTAAAACACAATTATTACAATTAGAAACAGATGCAAAATTAAAATTAGAAACTTCCTTATTGGCAATAGAACGCAAAACAAATGTTGCAAATGTTTTGCAAGAATTAAACCCAATTATTAATGAATTAAAAACAATAAAATATGCAACATCAAGCTCATTAGCTGATAAAGAAAATTTTAGAAATGAAGCAACAGATGTATTTAATAATTTATTGTTTAATTCACAATTAGATGAAAAAACAAAACAAATAGCAACATTAGAATTTAATGATTATTTAACTAGAGAGTCAATGGAAATTGACAATATTATAAATTCAAATGTATTAAATTTAGGTACAGCATCTTATGAAAAACAAATAGATAATTTAATTTACGAGTATAATTACAGCAACAATCCTAACAAACAACAATACATATTACATAAATTATTTGGCGAACATGGAATAGTTTATGAAATGTCTAATCAAGGTTTAATTGTTAAAGGCGGAGAACTTTTTAAAATTGATGAAATAAAAAATCAACTGTTTGGCATGGAATCAGAATTAATGATTAACGGAGAAAATGCTAATCCGCAAAGATGGTTAGATTTACAAGATGAGGGATATTGGAAAGATCGTTTAAGTAATGAACAAGTGCAAAATTTTGAAATTAAAGCAGCATCAGAAGTAGAAAAAATTAATAATGCAAATATTTCAACTTTAAAAAAACAAGCAACAAGTATTAATAGTCTTTTAGAAAAAGAAGAATTTATTTTAAAAGAAATTAGTAGAGGTAATCTTCCTTATCTTGAAAGTTTATTAGAACAATCAAAACAATTAGTTATCCCTGGAACAGACGGGCAATTAGTTGATCCATCTTTGCCTATTAAAATACAAAATTTAATTACTATGGTTGATACAGTTGATCAATTTAAAAGATTAGATTTAGCTGGTTCTGAACAATATTTATTAAATTATGATAGAGAAATAAAAAAATTAGATCAAACACCAGATGCAGCTGTTGAAACTTTAAAAATTTTACAAACAATACATGATGATAAAAAGACAAGATTATCAGATGATATGCTGGTTGTCGCATCAGACTATGAAGTTATTGGTAAAAATTCTAAAAGAGAAGCAACTTATGAAGATACTTTAACACCTCTTAATTTTTTTGAAAATGGAAATGTAACAAGACCTGACTCACAAGAATATATAGGAAGTCTTGAAAAAAGAATAGATCAATCATTGTTTATTGCCGAGCATTATGATCAAGCACCACAATTTTTAACAAAATTAGAAGCTGAAAATTTTGCTAATATATTTGAAGAAGCAGACGCAACACAAATAGTACAAGTTGCAACGATGATTACAGACGGATTTGGAGAACACGCATTAGCTGTGTTTGAACAAATTAATAAAGAAGCACCAGCGATGGCAGAAATTGGTGGTCATGTATTAAATGGCAATACTGGATTTGCTCTTGATATTGCTATGGGAAGTAAAAGAAAACAATCAGCAAAACTTGTGCCTAATTTTGATAATAATCAAATTTATTTTGAATTAGTTGTTAGCACACTTGGAAATAGTATGGTTGATAATATTGACTCTATAGATACAAAATTAGCTGCAATAGAAAATGTTATTATTAACAGAGGTATTAAAGAGGGTTGGGTTGATGAAAATTTAAATAATTTAGCTGATGTTGATACATTTGTTAGAAAAAATGAAAACAAAATTGTTAAAGTTATTAATGAGTCAGTTGGTGCAAAGTATCAAGGTAGTGAATTATATTCAGGTGGCACTTACGAATACAATGGTAATCAAGTAATTGTTCCCTCTAATTTTTTAGCAGTTGATGATTTAGACGACTTTATGGAAAACAATATGACAGATGAGTTGTTAATGAAAGCTGGTGGAGAAAATGAATTACCAGTTTCATCGCCTTTTGTAGATATGGATAATAGAGAAGAATATATTTTAAATGCAGATAATGTTTTTGGCAAAGAGGGTAAAGCATATTACTGGGATCAAGTTGGACTAGGACAATATTACCTAGCTTTATTAAATCCAAACGATGAAGCTAATCCTGATTATTTACATTATCCTGGCACAGATGAATTGTTTGTTTTTGACCTTAATAAAATAACATCAGACTTAAATATATCACGATGAATTTATACGATACCGAAAGTGCGAAAAATATAAAACGCATGAGAAGTGAATATCAAAAAGGAGAATTGTTGCCATCACAATTAAGTCCTGAATTTAGCGATACATTATCACATTTGTTGCAAACTGAATTATCAATATCAGATTATTTTAATGAACTTGATGATTACAGTAATGCTAACCAAGAAATAAAAAATCGTTTTAATATTGATTTACCAAATCCTCTAATAGATGACATGAGGGATGAAATTGCTGGGGATGGTTTTTTTAATAATTTATTATATAATTTAAGTCAGCCATCAAGCCAAAATTTGTTTTCACGAACAACAATAGGATCATATAAAGAACAAATTAATTGGTGGAATAAAGAAGTAGAAAAAATTAAAGAAGCTAATCCTGGTGTTGAATTTAAAGGGTTAGAATATTTTAAAGAAGAAACAAGACAAAAAGCTCAAACAAATGAATTTTTAATTGGGCAAATGCGTAAAGCTAATCGCACATTTTTTGAAAAATATGGTGCATCTACTGGTGCGGGTATGGTCAATTATATGCTTGATCCCGTTTTTTTATCAACATTACCATTATCTTTTGCTTATTCTGTTCCCAGAGGTCTTGCTGGTGCGATGTTAAAAACTTCTGTTATGGAGGGTATTTTAGAAACGGGTAGAATGGGAATGATTCAAGCATCTGTTCAACCATATAGAAAACAACTAGGATTATCATATGGTCTTGACCAGGCACTAATGAATACTTTTATGGCGGGTGTTGGGGGTGCAGTTTTTGCTCCAGCAACAATAGCTGCTTTTCGTGGTATTGGTGTTGGAGGGAAATACACAACACAAGGAATTAAAAAATCTTATCTTTCTATTGATGAAATGATAAGTAAAAAATATTTTAAAAAAAGATTTATTGGAATAAAATTAAACCAATTATTAGACCAAAATCCTGAATTTAAAAAAATACCTTTACATATTGTTTTATCAAAAATTAATGACAAAGATTTATTAGATATATTTGAAGATTTACCACCGATTGTTAAAGATCATCCTGAATATCAAGCTGCTGCATATAACTTACGACAAGCTATACAAGAACAAAATCAAAATCCTTATGGACCTGGAGCAGATGGAGAAAGATTACATTCGCAAAATACAAAAGAAGCGATGGATCAAGTTGCTGGGGATGAACCAATAAATGTAATTGATAATCCTGAAATTAAACCAAAACAATCTGATTTACAAAAAGAAATTGAATTAAAAGAAACAGAAATAAAAGCATTAGAAAGTGCAATAGAAGAAGAAGATTTATTAGACATACCTACTTTTTTAAAAAAACAAAAAAATAAAGAATTAAGTGATTCAAAAAAATCATTAAACAAAGCTAAAAGAGAATTAAAAAAATTAAAAAAAATACAAAAAGAAATAGAGCCAAAACTTCCAAAAAGTTTAGAAGAACCAAAAGAGCCAAAAGTAGAAACTTTTTTACAATGGTTAAGAAAAAATAAAATAGATAGCCAAGATGCTGATTTAAGCGAGGTAGGGGTTTTTCTTGATAAACAAACTTTTGCTTATACAAAAAAAGGTGGATATTCTTTAGATCAACTTGTTACAAAAGCTAGAGAAGATGGTTGGTTGCCACCAAAACCAGAGGGTGTTGATGATATATCTATACAAGATTTATTAACTTTAATTGAAGAAAATCCTATACACCAAAGACATACTAATGAGTTACTAACTTATAACCAAACAGTTGATGGAATTAATCAGCAAATTAAAATGTTAGAAGATGCGGGTTACGATCCTATGAGAATGTCTGATGTTGATGTGGAAATAGCGATGCAAAAAATCGCTAATAAAGTAGATGATACAGAATTAAAGCTATACAATAATGAAAAATATCTTGACGAAGCATACGATAACAATTTTGATGAAGTCATGGATTTTTTTGATAGTAAAACATTAGATGAAAATGCAGATATAGTAACAACAATAGATGAAGATGGAAATACAGCTGTAGTAAAAGCTAAAGATATTAAAGAAGAAATACAAGCAGAGAAAAAAGCATTGAATGAATTAAGCAAATGTAAAGGATTGGATGTCTAATGGTTACTTTTCGTGAATGTATTATAGCTGCTGGAAAAAAAGGTCTTTTAAACAAAGATAAAGAAAAAGAACTTTTAGATATGTTTGATGACAAACTAGAAGTTTTTTCTAAAACAATGTCAGAATTGGATGCAAAAAAAGCTGCAAGTAATGCCACATTTTTAGCACATAAAAGAAAAGTAAAAGTAAAAGCTATTGAAAATGCAATAGCATTAAAAAGATTTACAGAATTAAAAGATTTAATTAATAACTATAAAAACAATGCTGGAGAAATTGATGAGGTTTTAGGTTTTCGTTCTTTGCACGGCAAAAAAGATGGTCCAGTTATTCCAACAAATTTAGAAATTCGACAACGATCTGTGTTTTCATATTTAATGCAAGATTTAAGCGATGTAATGGAAGCATACGCAAACAGATTAATTAGAAAATGGAAAAGAGGTAATCCTGAAAATGTTGTAAAAGAATTTTTTGAGCCAGGTAGCACGGGAAATAAAGGTGCAGAAATTCATGCAAAATCTTTTACAGAAGCATTAGAAAAAGCCAAAGTAATGTTAATTAAAAATGGCGTTAATGTTGTAGATAATCCTAATTGGGTAATACCAAATAAACATGATAAAGTAAAATTAGGTCGAGCAATAAAAAATGAAAGCGGTAGAGGTATGAGAGCTTTTACTTCTGATGAATTTTATGAATTTATTTCTCCATTATTAAATAGAAGTAAAATGATTGATAATGATACTGGTTTTACTTTTGATATGTTGCCTGATGAAGTTTGGCAAAAAGCAGTAAAAGCTGGTTATAGAAATATTATGACCGATGGTTTAGGTTCTGGTAAAAAAACGGGATTAAAAAAATTTGCTGAACATAGATTTTTTGTTTTTAAAGATGCTGACTCTTGGATAGCTTATAATAATAAATTTGGTGGCGATCCGATTGTTTCTTTGTACGAACATTTAGATATGATGTCTAGAGCTATTGCAGAAACACAAATATTTGGACCAAAGCCGAATGTTGTTAGAAATTCTTTAAAAAAATATTTACAAGAAACAAGTTTTGATAAACAAAATTTACAAAGAAAAAAAATTCTTGGTGTTATAGGTAGGCAAAAAGAAATAAGCCGAGTTAATACTGAAATTAAAAAAGCAGATTTAGAATATGATTTGTTTGTTGGTCGTGGTCATTTGATGATAGATGAACAAGGAGCAAGAATAGGAAGTAATCTTCGTCATTTTGGTACTGGAACTTTATTATCAGGATCAGGTCCAACTGTACTTGTGGGAGATACTGCAACAACATTTAATAATGCAGCTTTGCGTGGTTGGTCGCCTTTTAAAGCAATTATAAAAAGTCTTGGAGAGCAATTTACTGGAAAAAGAGGTCGCCAAGATGCAGCGTATTTACATTTAATATTAGACGATTTAATTCAAAACAATATGGCTATGTCAAGATTTATTGATGATGTTGATAATGGAGGTCTTGGTAAAGTTTATTCATCTTTTTTCTTGCGAGTAGGTGGCATATCTCGTTTTACACAAATGGCAAGAAATGCTGCTGGTAAATATATTTTATCAGGAAATGGTTTAGGTGCTTTTGTAAAACATTCAATGGATGATTTGGCAAAATTGTCAAAAAACAAATTAATAAAATTTAATAAATATGAAAAAACTTTAAAACTTTTACAACAATACGGAATTACAAAAGCTGATTGGGATATTATTCGCACAACTGAAATGTGGAATCCTAGAGGTAATTTAAAATTTATTGATGTTCAAGGTATTGGACAAAGAGCTGATATTGATCCTGATTTAGCGATGCAAGTCATGTTTAAATTAAAAGATTTAGTTCAAATGGAGCAAGATTTTTCAGTTGTTGTAAACTCTTTAAGATCACAATCAAAAAGTTCTCATATAAATAGAGGTACTATTGGTGGAGAATTAGCACTATCTGCTTTTATGTTTAAAAGTTTTCCCATCAATGTTGTCATACATAATTTAATGAGAGCTTTTACATTACCGCCAGGTAAAATTAATAAAGCGATGTATGGCGGTATGCTTATTGGTGGTATGACATTAACTGGTGCAGCAATCACATTATTATATGACTTAATGAATGGTCGTGATTTACAAGATGTATATAGAAAAGAATTTTGGGTACAAGCTGTCATGCGAGGTGGAGCTTTTGGACCAGTTGGCGATATGATTTTAAATGATCCCGATGCTAGAGAATTTGGTTTATATGCATCAGGTCCAATTATATCATTAATAGCTGATATATCTGGTTTAACTATTGGTGCTGTTAATACATACTTATTTAATGATGAGGAAGAAGTTAATTATGGTGGGCGTGTAGTTAGACAAATAAAAAACTGGAGTCCTAAACCATGGTATGCAAAATTAATAGTACAACGATATTTGTTTGATTATTTAAGTAAAAATTTAGACAAAAATCATTACGAAAGAATGAGAAAATACCAAAGAAAAACTTATGAAAAAGGCAGCGGGTTTTGGTGGTCGCCAGGCGATAAAGGACCTGAACGATTACCACGAATATAAATTTGTTTTTTTAGTTGAACAAATTTGACAATTATTATAAGAAATAACAATATACTAGACATTATAGTCTAAATTTTATTTCCCAAACATTAAAGGATAAGAAAGATGACAATATCATCTACTACTACGAAAAATTCGTATAGTGGAAACGGATCAACTACGACATTTGCTTACAGCTTTTACATTCCAGCATCAACGGACATACAAGTTATTGTGCGTTCTTCAACTGGAACGGAAACAGTTAAAGCAGAGGGAACTGGATCAACTAACTACAGCATTACTGGTGTTGGTAGTTCTTCTGGTGGAAATGTAGTATTTGTTACTGCTCCAGCGTCAGGCGAAACTGTTGTACTTCGAAGAAATACAGCAAAAACACAATCTACTGATTATGTTGCTAATGATCCATTCCCAGCAGAAACGCATGAAGATGCTCTCGATAAACTCACAATTATAGGTCAAGATTTACAAGAACAAGTTGATCGTTCATTAAAACTATCAAGAACAAATACAATGACCTCAACAGAATTTACTGTTGGTGCTACTGATCGTGCTTCTAAAATTCTAGCTTTTGATAGTTCAGGCGAATTATCCGTAACACAAGAATTAGGTACAGTTAAAGGTAACTGGGCAGCATCCACAGCTTATGTTGTAAGAGATATTGTTAAAGATACTTCTACTAATAATATTTTTATTTGTTTAACTGCTCATACTTCTTCTGGCTCACAGCCGCTTACTTCAAATACTGATAGTGCTAAATGGTCTTTACTTGTTGATGCTGCTAGTGCAACTACTTCAGCAACTAATGCTGCAAGTTCGGCAACTGCTGCTGCATCATCTGCATCAAGTGCTTTATCTCACAAGAATGATGCTGAAACTGCAAAAACTGCATCTGAAACTGCAAAAACAGCAAGTGAAACAGCACAATCCGCAGCCGAAACAGCAAAAACAGCAGCCGAAACAGCTTATGACAATTTTGATGATAGATATTTAGGAGCAAAATCTTCTGATCCATCTGCTGATAACGATGGAGATAGTTTAGTTACTGGTGCATTATATTTTAATACATCAAACAATGTAATGATGGTTTATAGTGGTTCTGCTTGGCAGCGAACTACTCCATCATCTTCGGATCAAACAAACATTAATGCTTTATCAGCTAGTGCAGTAATTACTGATATGGATTTACTTGCCACATCAGCAGTTATTACTGATATGGATTTATTAGCAACTTCAGCAAATGTAACTGCTATGGGATTACTTGGTACTTCGGCAGTTGTAACTGACATGGGATTACTAGGCACAAGTGCAGTTATTACTGACATGGACCTATTAGGAACTTCAGCGAATATTACAAACATGGCTACTTTAGGAGCTAGTGGGGTTGTATCAAATATTGCAACTGTCGCTGGATCAATAGCCAATGTTAATACTACTGCAACTAATATTTCTGGGGTAAATAGTTTTGCTGAAAGATATAGAGTAGGTTCAAGCGATCCTAGTTCTAGTCTTGATGAGGGAGATTTATTTTATAACTCAACAGATAATGTTTTAAAATATTACAATGGTAGTGCCTGGGCATCTATCGTTGCTGATACCGATGTTAAAGTTCTTGTAAGTTCAAATGATTCAACTGCTGGTTATTTGAATGGTAAATTAGTTGCTGGTACAGCAATTACTTTTACAGAAAATAATGATGGCAGTAACGAAACACTAACAATAAATGCAACTGACCCTACTGCACTTGCAATAGCCCTCGGTTGATAGAAAGGAGAATATGGCTAACACATTTAAAACTGTAACTTTTGCAGCTGAACCAGCATCCGCTGGAACTCCGTATGTAATGTATACTGTTGCTGGAAGCACTACTACTGTTGTTCTCGGTTTGCGTTTAACTAATATTCATACTACTTCTATAACAGTTGAAGTGGAACTTGTTAGTGATACAGCAAATCGTAATGGAAATAACAATGTTGCTAATGGCACTGCGTTTCTTGCAAAGGATGTTGTTATCCCAGCAAAATCTTCACTTGAAATTTTAGCTGGTAGCAAAATTGTTATGGAAACAACTGATGTATTACAAATTGATTGTTCGGTAGCAGACAAAATTTCTGGTGCTTTATCAATAATGGAGATTACTTAATAATGACATATATTGGTCAACAACCAGCTACTACTTTTGATGCTGGTATTCAAGATCGCTTTACTGGATTATCAACTAATACAGTAACTCTTACACATGATATAGCAGCCGAAGAAGATATACTTGTTGTATGGAATAATATTGTCCAGGACAAGAATACTTATTCAGTAGGTGGCACTGGAAATAAAACTTTAACTTTAGGTGGCACATTAGTTTCAGCAGATGTCGTAACTGTGTATTACTTAAATAAAGTAATGCAATCAGTTAATCCTACTGCAAATTCAGTAGGCATAACAGAATTAAATGTTTCTGATGGCTCTAATGGTCAAGCATTAACTACTAATGGAAGTGGTACTTTATCTTTTTCTACAATAGGTGGTGGAAAAATTGGTCAAATTGTTGATTCTGGCACTTCTCCAAACCAAGCAGAAATAGGTAGTTCTTCTTTTACTGCTTTAACTGATGGAAGCACACCATTAGCGGCTTCAATAACACCTAGTGCAACATCTTCAAATGTTCTTATGATGGTTTCAATACAAACAAGAATTGCCAATGCAAAAGGTTATGGAGTTCAGTTTAAACGAGCTGGTACACAAATTTTTGCATCACAAGGTTCTTATGAAATTTTTAATAATAATGCACAAGACATTTATGGTAGAAATGATTGGATTTTCTACGACACAGGAATTTCAACCACATCTGCTACTGAATATACAGTTTTTGTAAAAACAGATGGTGGAGGTAATGTTAAATTTCAAAATAATAATGATGTTTCAAAAATATTTTTATGGGAGATATTAGCATGATAAGTTTAATGGATGCAATAAAAAGTATTAATCCAAATGCAGAATGCACAGTTCCAGAAAATGTTGATAATATTATTTGGCATAATAATACTACGCCTATTGCTAAAGCAGATATTTTAGCAAAACAAAAAGAACTTCAAACTGAATATGACAGTAAAGCATACGCAAGAAAAAGAGCAACAGAATATCCAAGTGTGCAAGATTTTATGGAAGCATACACAGAAAAAGAAATTGGTGGAAATGATACCAAATGGAATGAATACAAAACAAAATATAACAAAGTTAGAACGGATAACCCAAAGGAATAAGATATGGCATTTAGTAAAATAGGGGATAGTGCATTAATAACTGATCCAGTAAAAATTAGACAAGATATATCTTCTTTAGCTTTGCATAGTGCAGTAGCAGATAATAAAGCAGCTTATAACTTGCCTAATATGTTTATAGACCAGTTTGAAGATGATACTGGTATTGCTACTGAAACAAATACAGATAGAAACTCATCAGAATATGTTTCTTCTACAACTTCATCACAATCAGAAATTTCTTATTCTGGTGGAACTGCTAATGCTAGTTCAACTGCTGGTGGTGGTTATGGACCAGCTACAGCTTTTGCAAATAACACAAATCAATTTGCTACTGCTAGTGGAACTAACGATACTGATACTTGGTATCTTTCAATGGATTTTGGAAGTAGTAAAGTTATTACTGGATATTCTTTAGATGTTGGAGGTACTTTTGGAAATGGCTCTCCTCTAAGCTGGACTTTTAAAGGAGCAGATAATGCTGGACTTGGAACAAACCCAACTGTTTTTGATACTGTTTCTAATAATAGTGGTGGCTCAAATCCTCATTCAGCAAACTTTTTAACTAATACTACTGCTTTTAGATATTGGGGTATTGATGTTACATTAAGTGGCTCTAACAATTACATTTATGTAACTGAATTAAATTTATTTGAAACTGTTGCATCTGTTAGTGCAACTGGTACACTTATAGGCACTACTCAAACAGCATCATCTTCGCAAAGTAAAGTAAGTGGAGTTATGTTATATAAAGATAATGCTGGTACAGCTACTATTGGCACAGATTTAAAAATATATTTTTCTTGTGATAATGGTAGTAACTGGACAGAAGCATCATCTTATGGAACAGTATCGCCAGTATTTAGCACAGGTGTTAAAATGATAAGACTTGGAGATACTACTTGTACTGCTGGTACACAAATAAAATACAAAGCTGTCTGGGCAAATCAATCAAGTGGCAGTAAAGAAACTCAACTTCATGGAATAGGGATGAATTTTTAATATGACATATATAGGTGCTACTCCAACAACTGGCGACTTCAAGCTACTCGACTCAATCACAACTTCAAGTACGACCACATTTAATTTAAGACATGGTGGTGTGGCTGTATATCCGCAATCAGCTAATCATTGTCTTGTAGTTTTAAATGGAATTTTACAAACTGCTGGTAGCAGTTTCAATATTGTTAATGACACTATTGTTTTTGCAAGTTCGCTTAGTTCGAGTGATGTAATAAATCAAATCCTAGTATTAGGTAATGTTAATGATATTGGAGTTCCAAGTGATGACACAGTATCTACTGCAAAAATACAAAGTCTTGCAGTATCACAAGCAAAAATTGCTGGAGATGCAATTAATGCTGATAAAATTGCAGATGATTCAATTAGTGAAGAACATTTAGATGTAACAGCTATTACTGGACACCCAGAAAAAACTTCTTTGGTTGATGCTGATAAGTTTTTAATATCTGATAGTGCTGCAAGTAATGCTTTAAAATATGTTCAAAAATCTAATTTGCCTAGTGGAACTCATGTTAGAGTAGGAGGTTCATCTGGTTCTGCTGATGTAGCTGATATTACATACGATAATATTTTATCAAATGATTATTATGCTTACAGAGTTATAGGTATGATGGAAACAACAGCAGATGCCTATATGGAAATTCTTTTAAGAATTGGTTCGTCAGGAAGTAATGGTAATGCTAGTGGACAATATAGACAAACTTGGAATGGCTGGGCTAGTTCAAGTACCGATAGTTATCTAGTAAATTCTGGTGATTGGGGAAGTGGTTCAATTAAACCAATGTCAGCTTCAAGAACAAATGATGGTGATGATGATCATGGAATTTATTTTGATATGATGCTTTATACAAGATACTTAAATAAAACTTATTGGAGGATAAATTCACAAATGTTAAACAATGATAAATCAAGAATTTATGGATATGAAAATGTTGGATGGCAATCTGCAACTGGAGCTATAACTGGTTTTAATTTTTATTTTAACACAGGAAGTATAGATAACCATAGAATTGATATTTATGGAGTACAAAGTGGTTAGGTATCATTTATATAATGGAGAAAAAATACAATTTACTGCTGAAGAAGAAACAGCAAGAGATACTGTAGAAAAAGCATGGTCAGATAAAAAAGTAGAAAGAAAATTAGAAAGTATAAAAGAAATTAGGTTAGTTAAATTACAACAAACTGATTACATGGCTAACAGCGATTATGTAATGCCAGATAAAATAAAAATTTGGAGGCAACAACTGCGTGATATTCCAACTACTTACAATACTGAAACCGAGTACGATGAATTACTTGCTGTAGATAAAGATTCAGGAAACTTAACACACTCAATTTGGGAGAAACCATAATGGCTTTAGTAAAATTAAATGCAAGATCAGCAACAGCTTTAGATGCAACAGTATTAACTGGTAATTTACCAGCTATTAGTGGAGCTAGTTTAACTGGTATTTCTGGTGGAAAAGTGCTTCAAGTTCAAAGTATGAATTATAGCACAGAAGTTAATAGAACTAGCACAAGTTATGGAGATACTGGTGTTGATGATACTATAACTCCTAGTGCAACTTCTTCTAAAATTTTAGTAATTGCTACTATTGGAGAAATTTCTATTGGAAACAATGGTGTTACTGGAATTGATATGAAGTTATGGAGAAGTATTGGAGCTAGTGATACAGATTTAATTACACAATTAACTAATGATGTTGGGGGTTTTACAACAAGTAATATTTATAGAGACTTACCTCATGTAAGTTGTACTTATTTAGATTCTCCAAATACAACTTCTGAATGTAGATACCGAATAGCTTTTAAAGGAAATAATACAGATACTTATGTAGGTGTTCAACAACACTCATCAACTTCATCTATTACATTAATGGAGATAGGAGCATAATATGGGAAGACCAGTAAAAATTATTGAAGCAATAAGGTCATTAGATAATGATGCTTTAGTTCATGTAATTGGAAGTGATATTGATGATTGCACGATTGAATGGTTAGATGGAACTGTTGAAATATCTAAAGCAGACATAAAAGCTGAACAACAAAGATTGCAGGATATTGAAGATGGTAAATAATCCTAAATGTGATTGTGGTAAAAATTCCACCGAGTGCGATTGTGAATAATGAAAATAGAATTATCAATATCGAATATTTTAATATTCTGTTCTATTGTAGCAACTGTTAGTGCAAACATATTTTTTGTTGGAAAACTTTTTGCTGACTTTGAATTATTAAAAACAAATATAGAGGAGGTTCAAGCTAATCAAAATGTTCTTGAACTTAAACAAGAAATTTTAGAAAACGCATACAAAATAAAATCATTAAGGTTAGAGTTAGATGGGGAATATGAATGAAATTATTAGCAACCTGGTGTTTTCTTTTCCTCGTTATATTCTTTTCATTTAGTTTATTAGCTGATGATACAAATTCTCAAACCAATACATCTGGCAGCAATACAAATATAACTGGCGGATATACAACAACGAATAATAATACTTATCAATCTGGTTCTTCAAATGATACGACTTCTACAACTACTAACAACACAACCAACACTACAAGTAATAAGTCTACTGTACCACCTCCTAGCGCCAACTCGCCATCATATAGTTCTATGTCGCAAGATGTTTGTAGTATGGGTATTAGTGGTTCTGTTTCTACTTCCTTTGTTGGGGTTAGTGGCGGCAAACATTTCGTAGATGAAAATTGTGAACGAATTAAATTAGCAAAAGTAACTAAAGATTTCGGTATGTCTGTGGCAGCTGTGTCAATACTGTGCCAGGATGAAAGAGTGTTTAGAGCTATGATGATTTCTAATACTCCTTGTCCAGCTCCAGGCGGATTACTTGGAGATAAAGCAATAGAGTTTTGGGAAACTTATCCTGAATTAAGACCAGATTATGAACACTACATTAAGCAAAAAGAATATATTGAAAAAATTAATGCCGACAAAGTTTGCACTAATTGTGATGTGCAGCCTATTACTCTCAACATTCACGGCGGCTGAAACTTTAACTACTGGTAATTTATTACCTAATGCTAATGATGGTGTAGATTGGAACTCATCTTCAACTGACATGATTAATGATGGTGGCAGCGGATATGTTACTAACAACTCTACTTTTAATGGTTTCACTATTACTTGTCCAACATCACAATCTAACTGTGGTTATAAGTATGATGTAGGCGGAGATTTTGAAGTAACTGGTACTGCTACTGTTAGTGCTAATGATATAAAATTATATAGCAATTCTATTAACCAGCAAATGTTGGATAATGGAATTACTTTAAATAGCAAAGTTGATGTTGCTAACTGTGAAAGTGTCCAAGGTAATTGTGAAAATAAAACTGGCAGCAACGATACACATACAACTACTGTTGTTTTAAATGACAGCAGCGGTAATGTATTAAGTACAGTATCACAAACACGAACAGAAGTTACTGGATTTCATGGTAACTGTAATGGTTATCCTGGAGCAAGTGGGGATGGTAGATCAGCTGCTTGTGGTCAATACACAGATACTTTAATATTTAATGATGTTGGAAGTAATAATGTAGATTGGTCATGGTCTGGTACTGATAGCCATGGTTCATCATCTAGTAGAGGTGGTCCAAATTTATTAGGTGCTTCTCTTAATATGATTTATTCTAATACAGAATACAATCCTATTGATGATACTATTGAAGAAGAAATAAATAATATCATTGTTGAGTATGAAGAATTACCGCCAATAACAGAACTACCAATTTTTGAAAATATAACCTGGGAAGAAGATTTTATTTTTCAAGATGAATTATTTGAAGAAGAATTTGAAATAATTTTTTTAGAAGATTTTGAATCTTTTGAAGAATTTGAAACACTAGAAGAATTTGACACAGTAGAAATTACAGAAGAATTTGAATCTTTTTTAGAAGAAGAATTTACCGAAGAAGAACTGGAAATTTTAGAGGAAGAATTTGCTGATGAATTTGAAGAACTTAATGATAATGTTATGGATGAAGTTCTTGACGAAGAACCAACCGAACTTGCCGAAACAAAAGAAGAAGTTATTGAAGAAGAAGCAAACGAAGAAAAAGAAGTTGCAGCTGCGGAAGAAGAAAAAGAAGAAGTAATTGAGGAGAAAGAAAATGAAACCATTACAGAAAAAGAAACCGAAACCAAGGAAGCCAAAGGGTTACTAGAAGAAGATAAAGAAATAGAAGTTGTTAAAACAGAAGATAACAAAATTAATATTGATGTAGTTGAAAATGTTTCTGTTGTAGTAAAAGAAATTTCTTTATTTGATGATGGTAATAAATTAGCTGCTTACGAGGATAATGATTTTTACCAACCAGAAACTATTTATTCTGATGTTGATAATGCTTTGTTTATCCAGGCAGACTTATCAATTTATAATAAAGGAATTTATTTAAACATAGGTTTAGATAATTATATTTCAACTGATCCAGTTGGAAACCATGAACAAAAATTATACGACTTAAAAGTACAAAAACTATCTGTGATGATTGAATTACAAAAATTAAAGGATTTATTATGATACAAAAACTAACTAACTACGCATCTATTATAGGTGTGATTGGTGCTATTGGTGGTGGCTTTTATGCCTGGGGAGAGTTTAATACTCGACTTGATGCCATAGAAAATAAAGAATTTGTTGTTAATGAAACAGTTGATCTTACTCCAATTAATGAAAAAATTTCAGATTTAGAAGTAGAAATATTAGATCGTATGTCTGCACTAGAAGATGAATGGATGGCTAGAGATAATGATACTAACGATGTTATACTAAATGATATGCTTGGTCTTAAAGAAGATGTTAAAGATTTATTTGAAAAAGCATCTAAAGCTGACAATCAACTTCAATTAAATATTGTCGAATTATCTGATAAAACTTTTAAAGAGTTTGGAAAAATTAGAGATTTAATAAATGAATTAAATAAATTAATTGCCATAGCTCAAAAATCTTCTGAGCTTAATAAACTTTTAATTGATGAGATAAAAGCTGAGAGTGCAAATCCTTTAGGTTAATAATGATTAAAATATTTATGGCTATAATTATTTCTTCTATGCCAGGATGGGAGTCAGTTAGATACCAAGGATATATATACCCAGATTTAGAGTCATGTTTATTATCTACAGAATTATATATTAATGATTTTAAAGAAATTGCAAAAAATAGAGGAGATAAAAATATTCATTTCGAGTCAACTTGTTTTGAAATTAACTCATATCCTATAGAAAAATTTAACAGTATTAAGTTAGGAATATAATGTCTAGTTGGGAAAAAGATGTAGCAGAATTAAAAACAGATATTAAATATTTGCGTGAGGATATTGCTATAATGCAAAAACAAATAAGAGATTTAAATGTTTCTGCTAATACTGGCATGGGTTTTTTTAAAGGAATTTTAATTATAGGATCAATACTAGCTGCGATTTATACTTGGTTAAGAATAGTAGATTAGTTTGTCTTACGAAAAAATTGCCAAAGGTGTGCAATCAGAATTTATTGCAGCAGCTTGGTTAAGTAAAAAAAATTATACGATATACTGGAGAACACAAGACAATGATGTCATTGATCTTGTTGCCGTGCATCGTGTTACTGGTAAAGTTTTAAAGATAGATGTTAAAACAGCATCATATCGCAAGACCTGGAAGCCAGGCACAATGATTAATAGAAAAGAAAGCGAATATCAAAAACAATTAGGAGTTAAAATTTTATATGTCTTTAAAGATGGAAGCTGCAAATTTAAATGAGCTTAAAAAAAGAGTAAAAATCCATGAGGGTTTTTCTGCAAAACCTTATAGGTGTTCAGAAAATAAACTTACTGTGGGTTATGGTCATTTATGTGTGGAAGATTTTTGGGATGAAAATACTGAATATACTGAAGCACAACTAGATCGTATATTTGATACAGACTTTGACAAAGCCATTGAGGGTGCAGCCAGAGTATGTGAGGGTATGGATTTACCTGATAAAAAATTTGGTGTGTTCATAGAAATGGCGTTCCAGCTTGGAGCTACTGGTTTGTCTAAATTTAAAAAAGCTCTAGCAGCGGCTAAAGATCACGATTGGCAAGAGTGCCACGATCAATTGCTTGACAGCCGTTGGCATAAACAGACGCCAAATAGAGCGAAACAGTTGGCGGCAATAATGTTGGAGGATTAATATGGAAAAAATAAAATATTTTTGGAATGGTTTAACTAAAAGAGGTAAAATTTTAGTAGCTGCTTTAGTTGTTATAGCTGTTTTAATAGTAATTAATTATTTCTAATGGTTTGGCAATTATTAGCTAAACCTCTTTTGTCTGTTGCTGGGGATGCAGTTAAAGGGTTTGTAGAAACAAAAAAAATTAAAGGCGAAGTTAAGATAGCAACCTTAAAAGCAGAACAAAAAAGACAAGAAGATATTGCTGCGGGAAAAATTAAGTGGGAGCAATCAGCTATCGATCAAATGAAAGGAAGCTGGAAAGACGAGTTTGTATTACTTGCCTTAATGATTCCCGCAATTTGTTCGTTTATTGGACCACTACAACCACACATAGCAGAGGGTTTTAAAATTTTAAGCACCCTACCTGAATATTATAAACACCTTTTATATTTAGCGTGTAGCGTGTCGCTAGGGTACAGAGCAGCGCCAGGAGTAATGGGGTTATTTGGCAAGAAGAAATAAAAAAAAAATAATTACATTACCTGGTATGTGGTTTTTTTCTAAAAGTAGAATAGACCAAGAAGAATATAAAAAGAATAATAGACCGGTTGAATGTAAAAATTGTAATCATGCAGCCATATACTCAA
>VTLG01010607.1_pt1 | contig 18724 bp, 30 predicted proteins | sample 4694571 | NCBI WGS metagenome assembly VTLG01 (sample SAMN12604809, study PRJNA352737) | marine metagenome | biome: ENVO:00000447; feature: ENVO:00000209|ENVO:00000569|ENVO:01000036; material: ENVO:00002151; isolation source: viral sequences binned using virsorter ...
CGAACTCTCACCCAAAACAATTAAATTAGAGCCGCCAAGAAAATCTACCGTGGTGTCATTAGCCGAGCCTATATTATTTGAGGCGGAAAAAAGGTTGTCTTCTGATGTTCCTGATTTAAACCCTCTGTAAAAAATAATAAGAATCCCGGTGTTGAAATCGTGATATCCGTTAGATACAGTTATCGACCAAAGAGCGCCTTGTGTACCGTAAAAATCTGTTAGTGTAATTTGCCCAGATGCAGGCACACCTGAGTTAGCAGACACAGAGGCATTAACTAGACTACCACCCTTATAAAATTCTGTTAATTTGTGTGGTGCGCCATCAGAAAATTCAGAAGCGATTTGCTTTAAGCTTATTTGACCACTACTCTGAAGAGCCATTCTCTAACTCCTTTTTAAGCTGAGATACCTCTTCTTTTAATTCTTTAACGCTGGCGACTAATAGACCTACTATCTGATTGTAGTCCACAGTTAAATACTCATTATCAGTATCTATATTTTTCTGTGTTTTTACAGCAGAGTCAAAGCCAGCCTCGGCAACGTCTTGTGCTATAACACCAGCAGATGCAGACCCATCACGCTTCCAATCAAAGGTAACGCCATTTATTTGCGAAAGAATACCAAGGGGGTCTTTTATATTTTGTATGTTATCCTTGAGGTTTCTGTCAGAACCCACAGATGTAGAGGCGGCAATAACATCCCCATCAGCATGAAAGTCTCCAGCGCTTACATCAAAAAGATATTTTGCTGTTGTGCCGCTTCTTACTTTAAAATCTCCAGTATCAATATCTAGAAAAGCATTGCTACCATTGTGGAACAACTGTGCGTCGTTATCTGTGCCAAGCTGTAACTCAACGCTGTCATTAACCCTTGGGCTTGCACTAAATGTCAAAACACCGCTAATGGTGTCAGCCGCATCACTTCTTGCATAGCTGGCGGCGGCCACACTGCCTAGCTGAGTTGCGTTTGTAGCTGTTGTTGCAGTTGTTGCGGTTGCGGCAGATGCCACAGTTTGAGAAGCTATGTTAGATGTTGTGATAGCAGTTGAAGCCGGCTGAAAATGAGAGCCATGATTTCCGTCTAACAAGTCAGCATCTAGGCCAGAGCCAGAACCATCTACCCCTTTAATGTCTGTAAATATTTGTGCTGTTGATTGATTGGCTTGCGCCCCCGCCTCAATGCCGTCAAGCTTCGACCCGTCTGCCGAAACATCTCTGCCATCCACAGTTCCAGTTACAGATATATTTCCGCCTACAGAGGCATTGTTGGTAATTGTTGCACTATTTAAAGTTGCCGCCCCAGTTGTTTGGAGTGTTGTAAATATAGGGTCAGTAATAATCTTAGTTACAGTCGCTGAAGAAGAACCCCCTCCATCAAAATAAAGTATAGCGGTTTCCCCGTTTTCAATCTGCACGTCTTTGCTGTCATCAAAGGAGTCTGTTTGAAAAATCTTTGCGGCCTGAGTGGTTAGGCTGTTTTTAAAATATATTATTCTTTCGGCGCTGTTGGGTGTAAGCTGGAAGTGCTGAGTGGCCCCTTTGTCCCCATTATCAGTTAGCTCTATAAATGCTCGCCCACCTTCATTTGTCTTAGAGCCATCAGCAATCGCAATTTGTTTTGGACTACTAGAAGTTTCGTCTGCTGTGATACTCACAGTTTGTTTTTGAGTGATAGCCGCTTCGAGCGTTTCTAAATTAATATTAGTGATGTTGCCCCAACTACCTGCTCGCTCACCGTCTCCGATAAGCTCAATACCTAAATTATCTGTGTTTGTACTCATTTTGTCACCTACGCCACTTTATCCCATGTTACATCAGTTCCAGTTGCTAGGCTAGTCCACGTTGCGTCACTGCCTGCCGACAAATCCGACCATGTAACATCAGAGCCTGCGTTTAAATCATCCCAGAAAAATAAGCTACCCATGCTTTGCGTAATCTCTAAACCAGTAACAGCAAGCGAGACACTAATAATAATTGTTGTTTGACCCACTTGCGCCTGTGCGCTCGTTGTAGATATTGGGGTTACTGCGGTTGCTGTGACCACCTCACTGCCTGTGGCAAATGTAGCAGAAACACCAGTAACAGAAACATTGGCTTTAGCCACCACGGACTCATCGCCCAAGCCTCCAGTGACAGCCGCCCCAACGACGCCCTCTATGGCGTCCCCTTTAGATACGACTTGGTCAGACACTGTAAGTGTCATGCCTATCCCGGTCATGGTTAGGTTGTTTACAGAGATGATGCTAGGTGTGTTTGTGGACAGGGTCGCGCTAACGCCGGATATAGAGATAGCGGCAGATGCTGAAACGACTACAGAATTAGTGGAACTGGTTGCTAATATGCTTGTCGCAGAAACGCTAACATCAGTGCTACCTTGCGAGGCTATAGGAACTTCAGAAAATGAGGTTTGAGAAAGGCTCATATTTGCTTATCCTATAAGTTACATATAACTTTAAGCACTCTCCAGTGCTGTTAGCCGAGCTTCAATGCTTGTTAATCGTTGTTCATTAGCCGCACCGATAAAGGCTAATAATTCGTTATATCGTAACGCAAGTTTAGTGCGTTGTGTTGCGCCTTCTGGCGCATCATCAGAGCTATAATATTGTTCAACGTAACTGTAAGCGTCCTCTGCGTCTATATTGTTTTCTTCATCAGCTTCAATAGCCGCTACTTCTATTTCTTTTTCCCACCAAGTGTCAGAACAGAAAAAACCATATTTACTTGCGTCAAGCCCAGCATCAGTCATTGCTTGCTGAACATGTTGTGCAATCATGCCTGAGTGTATTCTGGCGTTCTCGCCTTTTGACGCAACAGCTTTATTCCATTTGTATGTTTTAAATAGCTTGCTAATCGCTGTTGCCGCCGCAATCTCCGCGTCTGTCAAGCTTGCAATCTGTTGTTTTTCGTTTTCGTCTGATGTATTGATTGTGCCTTGTTGAGCAAAAATCTCTTTGTATGCGGCGGCAGATGTTCCTAAATCTATTTCATCGTTTCTGGCGGCATTTGTGCTTGCCTTAAAAGGTTGAATAGCGTCTAAACCATCGTTAAATCTTATCGCAACAGTTGTTGTCCCAATAACTATGTCACCGCCTTTGGTGTTAATGCGCCCAACTTGCGACCCATCTTTATAAAAATTCTGAAGTGCGCCATCTGAAGAATTTCGATTAACACCAAGTGGCATACCAGTTCTACTTACAAAAGTTCCGCCCGAACCAGCTTCAAAAATACCGCCATCAAAATCGGATGCTGTTTTACCAACAAGCAGAGTATCGCCACTAATCCGCATACGTTCTGTAAAGCCACCTGCTTGGAAAATCAAGTCGCCGCTTGCGTGGGCGGCGGCAATAGTAAAATCATCTGCACTGGCTGGCGTAAAAATAGAGCCTTGAACCGTTCCATTTTTTTCAAAGTCAATCTCTGCACCATTCGTGGCGTGGTTAAGCGTTAACACTGTGAATCCAGTGTATGAGTTTGGCGAATTTGTGCCGATGCCGACATTTCCACCTTCAATACGCATTGTTTCACTCAAAGAACCTGCAATACTATTTTTGAATATCAAAATACCGTCTTCAGTACCGTCAGAAACATCATCTGCTTTAGCTTGAATTACTGCATATTCAACTGTCTCAGCCGCATCATTCTTGCCATCAAATCTTAGTATACCAAGAACATCGTTATCGGCGGGGCTTGCTGAATTTCTAAATAAAGTCAAATCTGGAGCGTTTGCCGCACCTGCGTTTGTGTTTTCAATAAGAACTTGGTCATCTGTTGTGTCACCTACAATGTGTAGCGTATTAGCAGTAATACCATTTGTAAACGTGCCGCTAAACACAGAGAACACATCATAGACAATAACTTCTAGTATATCGCTTGCCGTTGCTCCAGAGCCTAAGACAATACTTGTAAGACTTGTTGCAGTGTAGTCAGCAGGGTCAAGAAGAACACCGTTAAGATAAACATCTACATAAGCACCATCTGCATAAGATAGTGCGTTACCACTGTCATCAGTATTAAACGTAGTTTGCCCACCCGTAGCAGTGTAGATAAACCTACTACGAACTCCAAAACCATCTTGTTGTCTACCGATGTATGCCACTATTTATTTCCTAAATTTAATTTGCAATATATGTAACACTTAAAATCAAATCGTTACTTGATGTGCTTGATGTAGCAGTATCAGCCTCTGTAATATCATCTGCAAGATTTGAGTTTGCATTAGAACTACCATTCTTTTTAAATGAAATTGTTGTGCCGTTTGTTGTCGTAAACCCTGCTTGCGGTGATGTATCCCAACTATTTGTAAACCCTATAGAAACAGCGCCATGTAAATTGGCTACATTATTTGTAGTAAACGGCAACCCTGTTAAATTAAGAGTTCCACTGCCCCCTACTCTTTGCCCCCTAACTCTTGCTGTAGCCATTACTATCTTTCCTACTTTTCTATACGACCCAATTTGCAAACTCATGTTAAATGAGCCGCCAGATATAGAATAAGAAGGAGTCCAAGTCCCCTCCTCGTAATCATCAAGAGCATTTACCGCCGCTGTGTCACCGTTGAATGTAAGACCATCTGTAGTAATTCTAGCTCTTTCAGTACCTGCGGCTCTAAAAATAGTGTTGTTAGCACCTATGTTTAAATTATGCCAATTACTACCTGCCTCGTTTACAACAGTTAGTCTTGCTTCTGTGCCTGTTGATGTAGTTGTGCCAGATAACACTAGCCCTGTGCCACCATCAGGCACTTTGACATGTATCCCATCACCTATTGGTGAAGTCGTTCCAACGCCGACATGCTCACTACTATCAATAGTTATTGCAGTTGCATCAGCCGCACTGCTATTAATGCGGTTAATACTATCAGCTATGTCTCTTGGTCTAGTCATTACAGCCCTTCTTGGTTATCCATAAATGTTTCATAAGCTGTTTTAACATCACTCGTCCATACAGCATTACAAACTGCCTGAACCGATGCGTCTTCGCCAGAGATGTCTGTGTCACCCCAAGTATTGCCTGTTTTAGTGCGGCAATGTAAAACGTGTCTGTGATAGGTGCGGCTAATCTCTGCACCATCATCTTTCACGACTGTTGCCTTGCGAACTTGGACGTTCTTGTGTTCGCCCCTTACTTCGCAGTCATATTCAAATTCTTTTGTTAAAGCCATTTTAGTCTCCTGTATTATCGTGGCGGGGTTGCCACCTGTCCAACCCGACTTCCAGACGGGTTAATTAACTTACTCTATATACTACTGAACCAATTAAAAAAGCCAATGATGCATTAGCATTTGATACAGCACTTGCGCCGCCATCATCACCTGCATAAAGTCTAAATTCTGTATCGTTGTGAAACACATAAGGCAGTACCATACCTGCTGAATCTACGGGCGTAGTAAAATATGTAAGCGCACCACCTCTCAAGGCTCCTCCTGATTCATTTACAGCTGTGAAAGGTAATCCTGAAACTCTAACATGCGCTCCCGCGCTTGTTCCGCTAAATTGTATAAAGAAAAAAGCCTCTACTACATTCCCCACTTTTTGGTAGTTTGCGTTTTGATATGCATAAGATACACTTGACCACCCTGCCGCTACAACAGGTGTCCAAGTTCCTTCTTCATAGTCATCGAGAGCATTAGCCGTCGCAGTGTCGCCGTTGAATGTGATGCCGCCGCCTGAAAGGACACGCATACGTTCTGAGCCAGCCGTTTCAACGGTAACGGTGTCTGCCGCCGAAAACCTGATTGCAGTATTTGTATCGCCTGAATGAATTATTTTATCAGATATTGTTACATCACCAGTAGCTGTCACATCTTTTGTAGAGATGTCTCCAACTTCTAGTTCTGGCTTTGGACCATCGCCAATATAACCCATTAGGTAATCTCCAATATAGACAACGCAACATCACCAGAAGATGCTGTGTTTGTTGTTACCTTCAATACGTCTGATGCCTCCATAACAACCTTTTGGTCGCCGCCCACAACAACCAAGGCACTGCCAACTGGCACGGGGGCCGCCTTAACTAGATAGATATTATCGCCATCATTGTTCTCTAACTGCACATCAACAGTGATTTGCGATGCAACAATGTTGGCAACAGATAGCCCTATGATTGTGGTTTGTGTTGCGCTAGGGCAAGTATAGATAGTAGCCGCACTTGTGCCTACAGCAGTGTCAGTTTTAATCTTGAATGTATTAGCCATATTTCTGTCATCCTAAAGCTATGGCAAGTGCGACTGCTGTTCCTGCCTCGTCTACATTAAGGGTTGTTCTTGCGGCAGACGCATCTGCATCGTCTATTAACGACCTGCCATAAGCAGTCAAATCTGTTACATCTGCGACTGAAGCACCATTAAAAAACGGCAACTTATTTGCCGCGCTTGTTTGGTCTGAATCGAGAACCATAACTTTCTGTGCTGGCATTGTGCAAAATAATGTTTTTACCCCAGCCGACCAATCGACAGCAGAATCGCTGTTGCTTGACTGCAAGATAGAAGTTCTCGCAAGAGTTGTTCCTGAAGATGCGTATGTACCGACACCCACCTCAAAGTTTCCAGCATCATCAACACAACCATAATAAGTTGTATTACCGTTTCCTATGGAGGCAAATGTCTCAAATCCGGTCACTGCGCCAGCAAGAGTGTATGTCCCCGTGCCTGTGGTGTTGCTGGTTTCTTTGACCCTATCAGCAATAACCAACGCCATAACAGACCACTATGCTATACGGATAATGGCTGTGCTTGCCGCCGCCGATGGGAATTGAATAGTAAAATCCCCGTTAGTTGAAGTCTTGTCAGCGCCAAACGCTAAAACAGCAACAGCCTTGTTAGATGCGCTAGAGTTATAAATTAACGCTCCGTTTGCTGTTATTGTTGCAGTTGAAAAAGTTGTGTCAGCAAAATCACAAACTGCCGTGTCTGAATCAAGCACAGGGGTTACGCTGGTTAAAGTGTTGCCGCCAGAACTGTAGCCAGTGCCAGACACTTCATTAGTCGTTGCAAAAGCGGTTGTGCTTTTGTTAAGGGTTGCAGAACTTGTAAAAAGAGCAAGTTTAAAAGTATGCCCACTAGATGCAGTAAAGTTATGCTCCGCTTTGAGCAACTCAGTCTTGAAGGAGTTGCACATTTCTTGGGTAATAGCCATTACAGCCTCCTAATTTGTTCAGCCACATCTTTGTGACCGTTCTTACAAAGTATATTATACACAGTAGTTCTGTCACTGTTAATAGCTTCTCTCATATAAAAAACTAAAAGAGGCCGAAGCACATCCCTAAATGCATATGCCTGCTCTCTTATAGCTGATGGCGCGGTATCGCTAACCTGTATGATTTTATTCAAACATCTCTCTGCGACTTCTTCCGCACTATGCCCCCTATCTTCTGTTGTATGCACGGTAACAATAGGCTCCTTGGGAAGCTCCATTCTAATTGTATTACCAAGCATTATACCCTTGCCTCCCCATCTCTATAGCTATCTCTTTTCAGCCTGCTTTCAGTTTGTTGAGCGAGAAGAGCTATTGCCTCTTGGTACTTGTTTTCATACATCTGAGAAATGTCTGGGTCGCTTTTCATGAACACTGAAGCCTCTATAAGACAGCCATACAACAGGGGAACCTCCGCATTAGTGCCTAACCAGCTTGTGCCGTCACCTGACGCAGTGATAGAGATTGGGTCTCTTGCGTAGTGCAACTGAACTGCATAAGTAGCGTCTGGTGTCGGAGCGAGCATAAAATGCTCGTCATCGTGATTTGCATAATACAGAGGAAAGCCAGTTGTTGTAGTTTTTGGATACGCCTCTCTTAAAAAATTAGCATCCTTGTCTAAAAGAAAGACATAATCTCCGTCTGTTTCTTTTACAGCAATAGAATATATATACTGGAAATCTGCTGGTTTGTTTAAAAACCTTTGTCCATTTATCAAGGTTGAGTCCACAACCCTACGCAAACTAGGTATTTGCAATGTTCTGTAAAGCCTCTCTTCAGCGTTTTGTATAAACCTAGAAAGATTGTTTACAAAAGTTGTTTCGGTGTTTTCAGTGTAATCCTGTATCGCTTGTTTAAGCGTAGTAAACGTGTACGCCATAGCTAGTCCTCGTTGTAAAGATTATCAAAAATCCTATTAACATCTAGCGTATAGTCTAAATCACTTTTACTGTAATGTATATGTGCAGACGGCTTAAAATCTGGTGCGCCCTCTCCTGTCTCAAACCACGCAGGGTGCGTTACTCTAACCCTATTGTTTGGCAAGGCTACAATATTTCCTGTCCATTCTCCTGCATCTAACAGGTGCATGACATGGCTTTGCTTGTGTTGTGCGGGGTCATCCGCAATCTCGCTATCAGTATAGTCAACAGTAAACATATACTTTGCTGGGTAAAAGTTACCGCCAACTTTTGCAAGCCAAGGGCAGGGAGTTGCCCTATCTATTGTATATACAGCGTGTGTGTGAGACGGGCAGTCCCAAGGCTGTGCGTCGTGGACATCCATAGGCTCAGGCCATTCTTCAAGAGGTTCGTCTGCCACCAACGCTGTAATAGGCATCCTCGCCCACATAGCCCCGCCATGCACAGTGTCTTTTTCTTCTCCCTCTGCCTCTATGCCAGTAAATATCATTTGAAAGCTTAGGCATCTGTTGGGCAAAGTGGTAACGGCGACAGCCATAGCGTGGAGAAACTCTCCATGATAAGCTTCGTGATTATGCGTGTATTCACGCCTCACCCAACACTTGAAGTGAGGTATATTGCTTTGAAGATATGGCATTAAGCTTTAGTAAGCTTATAACCTTTTGCCTTAGCCGCAGAGCGAATCTGAGCAAGGGTCATTGGCTTGGCAGTTCTTCCACCACGCTTCATACCCTTTGACTTCATCATCCCGCCACGTTTCATACCCTTAGATTTCATCATGCCGCCGCGCTTCATGCCTTTGGACTTCATCATGCCTCCACGACGATACCCCTTAGACTTCATAGCTCCGCCACGCTTCATACCTTTGGATTTCATTTTACGTTTCATAATTTACCTCACTCTGAAACTACCGCCTCTAGTCGCCGCACCCATGCCACGCACTGTGCCGCCAACCGATTTCTTAATAACACCGCCTGAGCTTTTGCTCTTAGTTTGCTTACTTTTAAGATAACTATCTACCTTACCGTAGCCTCCGGCTTTTTCAAGCTCTGACTTTGTAGCCACGGAATACTGCCTTCCCTTAAAAGAAAACTTAGTAGCGCCACCTGCTTTATATTTCTTTCTAGCTTCTGCATATTTCTTTTGGAACTCACTCAAGTCTGCTTTGGGAGGCTTCTTAACCTTCGTATCCCCTATCGGTGCGCTTATGTTTCTGCTTGTTGTGGTAGCTTTGCCTGTAATTTTGGGGGTTTGAGTAGTCTGAGTTTGGGTCTTTGTTTCTTTAGGCTTTGGGGTGGTTTTTGGTGCAGTCACTGTAGTTGTAGCGGCGCTTACAGTTCCCGGCTTTTTCTCGTCACCACTTAGTGCCGCTCCAAGTCCCACCAAGCCAACCCCCGCCGGAACAGCAAAAGGCGCGGCCTTGCCGCCCACTTCCTTTGCCTTCTTAACTCTTGCAACACCAGCCTTAACATTTTTCTTTCTTTTGTCGCCTATTCCAACAAACTCTCCCGCTTCCTTTACTTTCTTGGTAACGGCTTGGCCCGCCTTGGTGTCCCCAATAGCATCTAAAACATCTTTAACTTTTTTAAGTTTACTCACAATAGACTCCTAGGCGTTAGGTGTATAAACCGCCTCATCTCAGTATTACAATAGTAATATAATTTATTAATTAACGTAACCCCTAGATAACTATTTTAACACTCCCAACACTGATGCTTAAATCAGTGAACAACCCGCCCACTGGGTTGTGACCAAAGGCAGAATCATTGCTGTTGTCTGGCCTAGGGTCTTTAAGCGACTGTGGGTCAGTAACCTTTAGCCTGCCCACAAAGTTTTGCGGGTGGTCGCCATCCCTTACATCTTTTCCCACAAGCAGTCCTGTGCGTACACCGTTTTGGAACTCAGGCACAAGCTCTTTTAAGGGATACCTGAACCCTGTTCTATCGCAATAACCAAACGCCTTGCTCCCACGAGAATACACCTAGCCCTCCACATACAAAGAGCTAAACGGCACAAATCGAACAGACACCCTGTCTGCGTCTTCTCCTGCGGCAAGCTGGTACTGAAACTCATACTCCTCTTTCAAGGCCGCCGCACGTTCTGCGCCTTCAGGTTTTTTCATTGCTATTTGATATGCAAGCCCTGCCACCAGACACGGAACCCACCTTGGAGGAATAAAGTTTGTTGTTGTCCCAGTTATGCCGCTTGCCACGCCGTCCGTGCCGACAAGCCTATAATAAAACAAAGTATAGGTTTCGGCGCTATCAGGGACAGGCCATAAGGTCACTTGCGTAGAACCCGCTAACCTTTCGACGAAGATTTGGGTCGGCCTACCTTGCCTGTTTTTTTGGTTTTGTTGGGCGTAGGTTGAGACGCTGATTCTTTCAAGGTTGGTGTCGGTTTGGTTGGTTCCTGTACCCGTCCGAAGTTGGTGTTCCAGAAGGTCAACAGTGTCTGTCGGGAGAGTATACGTTGTAGTCCCTGCGGTAATAGACTGCGTACCGCTCGCAATGGTCCAAAGATTAAGTCCACGATTTTGCCACTCCAATGTTATAAGGTTAAAACTACGTCGGGCAGTTTTTAAGTCGTACCCAGAGCGAAGTTCTGTGCCTGCCCGTTCAAAGGCTTCTTCAAATATCTCCGGTAAATCTGGTGTTACAACTGCCATTGTCTACCCCGTTTTCTTCTTCATAGCGTTTATATACTTTCTGTATACGGCGCTAGAAGCAGATTTCTTTGCGGCCTTTGCTCTTTGTTCCATAGCTACAGCCGCTTGAATTTTGTGAGCATGTGTGCGCCCACTTTTTTTAATCTTGCGTATGCTTGCCTCTGCGTCTTTTACAGTGGCAAACTTCAGTCCATGTATTGTACCCCGTGGGTTTTCATCAGTATAGAGGTCACTGTGTTTTTTTGACCTTGCAGGCTGACCTTTTTTTCTTGGTATCCTTCTGCTTGTTCGCTTTCCCTTGGGCTTCGTAACCTGACTGCCCATATTAGCTCTAGACATAACCATTACGTCTTTCTATGCCTCCGAACCTTTTTTGCCACCCTCTTAGGCTGTTTAGAAAACTGCTTACCCTTCTTGGTGTCTGCCCTCTTTTTTCTAGTCGTTGCCGCATATTCTTTTGCAGACAAAGACTTTATGGCGCTAGAAGGCAGGTAACGCTCACCAGTTGCTTTTGCCCCTTGTGTGCTTGGCTTGCCAGACTTAGTCCGCCACTTTTGCTTAGTCCATTTCTCTAAGCTTTTCTGAGACTTTTTTCTTGCCATATCAAATAATACTATGAAAACACAGCCAGAACAATAAGAAGAAAGACAACGGACACGCCTGCAATTACAGAAGCAACGAGCATGCCAAATTTTATTTCTTCATTTCTTTTTCTTCTTTTTCTTTCTGCTTCTATCTTAGCCTGCTTGATAGCCTCCTTTTCCTCGGCAATCCTTTTGTTTCTTTCGGCAATGATGGCTCGCCATGTTCCGTAACCGAACCTATTATCAATTAATACCGAAATTTCTTGGAGTTGCTCCTGCGCTAATTTGGCGTCTATAACAGAGTGAGCCGCCTCTTTGGACTGACCAATAATTGATTTATCGCCAAACCGTTTCTTTTGTACTTGCTTTTCCCCCTCGAAAAGACCGTCTAGTGCGCCTGCTATATCCCTTATATCATTTACAGTGTTGATATTGCTCTTAATAAAATCTACAGACTTCTGGACTAAAGCAATGCCTGCCAAACCTGTTGATATGGGGTCCATGTTTCACCTAGTCTCTATAGCCTCCGCCAGCTTTCTTGTAGGCTGAGGCTAACATCTGAGCCTTTCTTGCGCTCCACTGACCGGGCTTACCCCCCTTCCCGCCAGCTTTAATTCTGTTAAATAACTTTTTCCTCATGGTGGGCTTTGTGTAATTACCCGCCTCGTTAACTCTTGATTTAGTTTTGCCGCCCTTTTTCATAGCAATGGGTTTGGGACAGCCCTTTCTTCCTGCTTTCATTTCTTTTTCCTGCCATATTTCTTGTGCTTCTGGGATTTGGGCGGAGACTTTTTAGACCCGCCCTTTGACCACAACTCTTTGTTTGCCCAATATGCCGCCGACATTTTGCCCTTGGCTATGTTCTTTCCGTGTCGTGCTTTGAAGCTTTTCCGTGCCGCCGCAGAATAGTTGTGTCCCATAGAGCTGTCGCCATAATGGATGAGCTTAACCTTGTCACCCTCTTTGGCAAGAACCATGCCCTTTTTCCCAGCACGATTAGAGCGTTTGGGCTTGTTAAAACCCGCGAACTTTGTGCCTCTATATTCAATACCCCCGCTAGGGAGGCGCTTCACACCGGGATATTTTGTTTTGGACATTAGGACATAAACACCGTCACGCTAGAACATGCCGTCAAATCCAAATAAACATTAGTCTCAAACAGTATTCCGTTGTCAGGAATATTAACTGAGAAAGTACTGCTTGTCCCAAATTCGAGGGTTATCAGGGCAGTCCCTGTTGAACCCCCGTCTTTGAGGACGACCTTTGGGCTACCTGAACTCTCAGTCTTTACTTGAATTTGACGTACTCGCGCACGACTAGCAAACACCGTGGCGTCTGCTGTTTTGTTTACTGCAAATACATCACTCGACATGACGACCCCCTAGAATAATGAGTATTCTAGTTCAACAGTAAATCTTCCTGCTGATGCGTCTGCGTTTAATGTCGTTGTCGCCGCCGCATAAAGATTTTTGCTTGCGATAGGCGCAGAAACATTTGGTTCAAACACATGGAAATTACCTGCTGTGTCATTAAAGTTAATGTCAATTTCAGTCACAGACCCTGCGGCAGAAACCTGTGGGTCAAAGATGGTCACACCTGCGCCGACAATCTCTGTGCCAGAGGATACGGCGGCGTTAGTCGCAGTGCCTGAAGTCGCACTAAGCTGTAAACTGCCGATAAGAGTTTGCCCACATGCTGTCGTAATACCAATTACCGCTTTATGAATAAAAAACTTTGTAGGCGTTACTAAGCCGTCTGGCGCATCCGTGTTGAGAGTGCCAAGCTCTACAAGAACATCACCATCTGCATACGCAGAGGCTGTATCTGTAGCGGCAAGAGTGCCAACAAATGTTTGGATTTTTCTAGTACCAAGTGAAATAAGCTGACCAGTAGAGTTTACAGAAAAGCCTGTTTCTGTAATCGCACCAGTTGTAGCGTTTTTGTTAATAACATTGAATCCGCCTTCGGAACGAATCGGACCCGAAAAAGTAGAGTTAGCCATATCTATCTCCTGTCGTGGCTAGTGTCAGTCACACCATGTGACTGTCAGGAATGTAAATAGGATACCCCATAAAAAAGGGGGCGGCAACAGCCACCCCCCTAAAAGTTATATGTAACTTTTACGCTCCCGGCGAACCGTAGATACCAAGTGGGTCGCTGACGCCGAAGCTGTAACGCTCACGAGCTTTATAGCGAACATTACCTGTATCGAAGTCACCATCCATTTGCGTAGTCATTGGAGTTCTCTCGAAATGCTTCATGCCGTTAGGAACATCGGTAATCAAGAAGAAAGCGTCTGTGTCAGTCAGATAGTGATTGACACGGAAACCTTCAGGAATTGACCCGTTGTTCACCAATGCATTGATATCATTATCGGAGGTTCCTGTCCGCATTTCAGATTGGAGCAATCTGGTTGCCACAAACATTAGCGCTGGTGGGACAATCAGCTTACGCGGACGTGCCGCAATAAGTAGACCGCGCTCATCAACAAAGGCGGCAATGTCAATGACAGCTTGTTCGAGAGATGTCTCGTTCAAGTCCGCGTCTGTGCTAAGTCTGTTAGCGTTGTTTCCACCCTGCACTGTGGGGTGCGCTGTATTAAACAGTGTCACACCATCGCCGGATTGGAATGTGTCAAAGCCAGTATTTAGCAACGCCGCCGCTTTGGTCTGCTTGGTATATGCCATAGCGCGAGCCAATGCTTTGGTGTAGCGAGCAGATAAGCTGTCATACAGATTATCCTCTACCGCCTCTTCCGTTATTGAAAAGCCCATTGCCACGGTTTCGTGGTTATAACGGGCGGTGTACGACTCCTGCGCCGAATCGAATGAAATCGAAGAACCTTCTGGTTTAACAGGTGCGGCTCCGAATCCAGAGAGTTTGACCTCCTCTTCAAAGCTACGCTCTGATGATTCTGTCTCGTAAATCTCTGCATGTTCGTTTTCATACTTCTCGTACTCAAGCCCGAATAGAGCGTTGAGTCCCGGCAGAAGTTCTTTAAGTAACTGTGGTCTTGCAATAGCCATAACTTAATCTCCTATGCCGAGCCAGTAGCTGAACTATGCTGATGATAGTTGAACTTACACACAAGAATAGGGAAAGATGTGCCTTTCTCATCGCCCTCATGTCCACCCAAATAATCAATTACACGGATAGGGTTTTGAGCGTCTGTGCTGAGTTCACTAATGTCCAAAGCAACCCGTGACACTTTCAAAGAAGTATTAGGGGCTGTCTGTACCAACAGCGTGTTTTTACCATAAATGTCATTCACATTTGTTGGCGCACCGTCTGCCTGAATAGTAAACAGGGCATTTGGGTCATCAACAACATACGCCATAATATCTGAAGCTGATGTGCTTGCGGGATATAATGTGCTGAATGTTTTTTGGTTTGTATTCGGGTCTGTATAAGACACACCCATAAAAATTCCGACGATATCAATTTCTGTTGAATCGTCGCCTGTAGCAGATTGTTTCTCAATCGTTGTAGCCGTACCACCGTCTACGAGTTGAACAACGTCACCCGCCGCAATAGCGGTCCCGTAGCCGGATGCGATTGGATACTGACGCATAACCTCAAGCGAGCCTGAGTCCAGTCGTCCGATTGGTCGCAATCCAAAAGGTGCTGATGAAGCTGACATAATATATGCCTCCTAGCTAAATTAAAAATTAAGCAAGGACGCCTCCCCTACCTTACTTTCCAAATGTCGTGCGCGTAGTTTTCTCCGGTCTAAGGATTGGCATACGCGGGTCGGATTCTCGCATCAAGTTATTATCGACAGACTCCATCTGATGTGATGCCTGTTCCCTCATATACTCTCTGCGAGCTTCCACATTTTCGGTGGAGTTCTTACAAAGTAACAATCCCCCAACCTCTACATTGCCCTCGAACCTACTGTCGATATCTGGCAACACTTGCATTTCAGGATGCTCGTCAGCCTTTACTGCTTCCCAGCCTTCACGAAAACGAGATGACACGTTTTTGGTGTCAGAGTTTCCAAGGGTGCTTGTTCTCACCCAACGATACTCTACGCCATTTTCCTGCTCTGGGTCAGGTAGTGCGGAAGGTCTTACCCAAGCCTTCTTCCGTTGCGTCTTTTCTCGCGTTTGTGTGGTGCGTGGTTTCCGGTCAGCCATTAGCTTGCTCCTGTTTTAAAAGTTGCGCCGCATATTGTTCGGGGGTAATCCCCAGCCGCTTGGCGAGTGCGACTTGTGTAGAGGTTAGTTGCACCTTGCGTGATTTACTTGCACTCCGTTGTGCGGGGGCAACCACGTTGCCAGCTTGATTGCGGGGTGCTTCCTCTTGTCCGCTACCAAACTTGTCTGGGAACCTTACGAGCATTTCAGCATCAAGCTGTCTATAATACTCGATTGGGTCATCAAGGGGGCTTACGCCATTCTTTACAAGGTCTTGGTGTACACCCATAGCATACGCCGTCATCTTGTCATCCTTGTTGAACCACGGGTTCGCTTCACTCCATTCTACATCAATTCTAGTGGGTTTGTGAACCTGTGGTCGTGAATTTTCTTTAGGGGCAACCTGTGGCCTTTGTTGCGGCAGGTTTTGATATAATGGTTGATACTGGTCAGCCTGTATTTCTGAGGCTTGCGCCTTTGTTAAAAGCATTTGAGCATCTGCTATGGCCTCTGGGTCGCCTGTGTTAAAAGCTTCTGTATATGCTCTTTTAGCCGCCGCAACTTCGGCGCTTGCCCTGCCCTTTGCCTGCTCTATTAAAACATTTTCACCCGCTTTTAAGTTTTCACGCAATCTTTGGTTGTCATTAAAAGTTTGCTGGGCAAATGCAATAGCTTCTTCACGCTGTCTATCTGCCTCTTCCTTAGCTCTGCGCTCTTCGTGATATTCATATTTAAGTTGTTTAATTCTTTTTTGAACACGCTCGCTATACTGTGCGGCCTCGCCCTCATCCTCATCTGCCGTTTCTGCGGGGTCTGCTCTCGGCGGGACACGGTCTTCAATCGGCCTGTCGTCAACAACTTCAATTTCAAAGCCGTCATCTGCGCCTGTTTCTTGAGTTTCTTCGCCTTGGTCTACAGGCTCAAACTGGGTTTCATCTTCTATTTTACTTAGCTCACTCATACTCTTTTAACTCCCCTTGGGTCTTCAACAACAGCTTCAACAGTATCATCGTTTATTATGCGAAACTCTTGATTCTCAACTTTAAAACGTGTGCCAGAATAAGAGCGAAACACAACCCACTCGCCCTCTTCACAATAAGGGCCGCTTGGAAACTTGTCTTCATCCTTATAAGCTTCGTTGCCCATCATTAGAACAAGCCCGACTACAGATGCGGTTGACTCTTGTTGCTTCATACTGTCTGGGAGAAACACGCCGCCATCTGTTTTTTCTTCAAGGGATGGCATCGCAATTAAAAGTTTATAGCCCTTCGGCTTTGGCATGATAGCTTTTTTCTTTAGGCGCTCCATGTCCAAGTCTTTGACATCGGCTGAATACATTTCACTTCCTAGCAGTGGATACGGTCCACAGTCCTTGCGAGGCTAATTCCTCGTTGTCTAAAAGTTATCGTAAACTTTTAGAAAACGCAACTATTGCTCAGTAACTTTTTTGTTGAGTTCTAAAATTTCTCTCTCAACGATAGCCAGCGCCTCTATTTTTCCTGTGATGTATTTGTATTCTGAGAAGTCTTTTGCGCCGCCGCCTGCGAGATGGTCAGCGCACTCATTCATATACTCTCTAATCTTGAGTTGGAGAGCCTCTAATATGGGGTCCAAACTATCCTCCTATTGTTTGGGTGAGAAGCACGAGTATGATTGTTCCTGCCGCGCCTATAATGACAGCCTCTAATCTTTTAATCCTATTAATTGTTTCAAGCCAACGCTCTTCTAATACACCCTCTAGAACTGTGAGCCGCTTGTCCAAATCATTCACCGTTGGTTTCGCCATCTAGGTTCTCACTCACTAATCGCTTTGTTGCTTCAATGCCAAGCTTTGCGCCCTCTTTCTTCAGTGCAGTTTTGTTTTTGTCTGACTCAACGGCGACTTTGACACCTAACTTCGCACCCTCGACACGCTCTTTTGACTTCATGCTGTCATAAGCTCTTTCGGTTTCTTGTTCAAGCCTTCTCTCTTGATGCTCCATGTTTGCCATCTTAGACGCTTTATCAATCTCAAGCTTCTCTTTGTCCATTTGCATTTTGTGCTGAAGCTCTTGTTGTTTCATTTGCAACTCAGCTTGTTGTATCTGAGTTAGCGGGTCAGCCTGTTGAGCGGCGGCTTGTTGCGCCTGTGCCTCTGCTTGATTTTTACCAAGCAAGGTTTGTGCGGCTTGCTTGGAAATACGAGATAGCTCAAGCTCAACATCTTCTGGCAACGGTGCGTCTGGGTCTGGCATAGATACGCCAAGGTTCTGCTCAACCTGTGAACGGTACTGCTCCGCAACGTGTTCTGTAATATGCGACTGCATGGCATTTTGTATTGCAGAAGCAAATGGAGATTGCCCAACCATCTGCTGAATTTTCGGGTCTTGTATTGCCGCCATATGTACAGCGATATGTGACTCGTGGTCTTGATAAGAAAATACTTTGGTTGGCTCTTGTTTAAGCATACGCATATTTTCTGTAACAGGGTCTGCTGGTGAAACCTCATCTGGAAGTTTTACAATGTCCTTGGCATCAGATATGCCAAGCACCTCAAGCATTTGCCTGTGCAGTTTGCCCATATCATATAGCTGTGGGCTTTGCTGTGCTAGTTGCAGGGCGGCTTGATACTGCATAATTCTTTGGGACATGGTAGCCGCATTGGGGTCTGTCACAGGAATAACATCTACCCTGCCATCAAAATCTCGAACACGGTCATGGTCGCCCTCTGTTTCGTATTGATACTTTGGCCCCATAAAGTCATGCACTATTCTTGCAATCAGGCGCAGTTCGTTTTTAAATGATGCGTGAAGCCTAGCTTGGACGCCAGACATAACTTTCATAGAGCGCTCCATAAGGGCGAGGGTTGTGCCAACAGGAGCTTGGTTGTTTAGGTCTCCAACTTGCACATCAGCAACAGAGCCAATACGCCTGCCCTCTTCAACGATATTACCTAATAGTTGATACAAAACACTTGATGGCTCTTTGTACGGGATAAAAGTTATGGCGTCTTTGATAGCACCGCTTGGCACATCCACGTCACGGAACTCACCCGGCATTAGCGGCGAGTCATCACCCTTGATGCGAAGTCCACGAGCTTTGAGACCAGCCGGAAGATTAGATAGCGTTCCCGCGTCGATGAGTTGCCGTAGTATAGAAGTGGCGCTTTTCGCGAGGCCACCGATGAGGTGTATAAGTCCGGTTCCATAAAATCCGAGTCCGGGTAAGTATCTGTAGTGGGTGAAGTG
>VTLG01015001.1_pt1 | contig 18724 bp, 33 predicted proteins | sample 4694571 | NCBI WGS metagenome assembly VTLG01 (sample SAMN12604809, study PRJNA352737) | marine metagenome | biome: ENVO:00000447; feature: ENVO:00000209|ENVO:00000569|ENVO:01000036; material: ENVO:00002151; isolation source: viral sequences binned using virsorter ...
GTACCTGTTCTTGAGCCATTAAACTAATGTGCTCTAGTATATTTTTCTGTAATGATGCCATAACCGCTGGATTATTTCTAACCATGTTCGTTGACATAAAATTTAAGTGCGCTGTAACGTGTGCTCTATGGTCTTGACCAGGAAATGCTTGAAAAGGTTTTCCTCCTAATGCATCAATGTGTTCTAAAGATGGGTCTTTAGGTGCATTGGGTGCTGGTGGTGGTAAAATTCTATCAATATCTTTAATTCCTAACGCTTCGTACATTTTTCTAAATGCCATATACAGATTATGCATTTGTGGGTTGGACATTGCGAGTTGTAAACCTGTTTGTGCTAATGTTAATCTTTGTGACATTGAAAAAATGTTTGGATCTGCTACTGGCAGTACATCTACTCTTTCATCAAAGTCTGTTACTTTAATATTTCTTTGTCCACCCACAACATCGTATGGATATTCAGGTGGTAAATACTGAGCAAATACTTTTGCTAGTAATTTAAATTCTTGTTTTAGAGCTACATACAATCTTTTATGGATTGCTGACATTACTCTTGAACCCCGTTCTAAAAGAGCTACGGTCGTACCCACGGCTGCGCCCTGGTTCCCGTCCCCGACCTGCATGTCAGCAATGGACGCGAATCTCTGTCCTGCTGTTACTACAATTCCCATCAACTGCAATAATGTAGCTGAAGGTTCTTTGTAAGGTAAAAATACAAATGCATCTTTTAGATTACCACCAGGTGTATCCACATCTTTGAATTCTCCTGGTTGTATGGGTGCAGCGTCATCTTTGACTCTAACACCTCTCTGTTTAAATCCTGCTGGTAAGTTTGATAACGTACCTGCGTCTAATAATTGACGGAGAGCAGACGTTGCCGTTCTGCTCAAACCGCCAATCATATGAATGAGTCCAAAGCCATAAAATCCTAGTCCTGGCAGAAACTTGAAGTGGACAAAGTATTGGACTTTATTTCTTAGTGGATCATTGGGCGCAAAGTTTCGTCTGATCGACAAAACTTTTTGACTACCTTCTTCGACTGTAACGACGTAAGGTAATTTTATTCCTGTTGGTTCACCATCTTCACCAACATCTTCGAAACCTTCTAAATCCAGATTCACGTGACACTCTAATAAATTGTACACGCTTTCTGTTCTTGTGGATTTAGCGGTTCCTTCTAATTCTCTTTTCTTATCAACAACCTTGTCTGCATCTACATTGACAGGTTTTGTTAATTCAATATCAGAATAGAAACCAGCAACTTGCTGTTTTCTTAAATCATTCTCTGATATTTTTACAACATGGACCACCGCTTCCGCATCGTCTAATGAGGTAGCCGTATACGGAACTACGAGGTCGTCTGCTGGGATGAACTTTGAAACAGCTCTCCCTAATAAATCATCGTAATAAACTTTTTTAAAAGTAGAACCACTTAGTGGTAGATGAAATAACATTTGATCAAATTCAGGTTCATATTCCTTCATCTGATCCATGAGTTGATAATTCATGAAATCTTTAACTCTTTGTGATTGAGTTTCTTTAGCAGGATTGGATATGCCAATGACTTGAGTTCTAACGGGTCCATCTGCAGGAAGTAATTCTTTATAAGCAAGTGCTTGAAACTGTGTAACAGCTTCTGCTAAAACGGGGTGAGTAGCTCCACTTGCTCCTTGGAAAGGTTCATTACGATTATCGTATTTAAAACCTAAAAGATCTAAACCATTAACATAAGATTGTTCCCAATCTTTTCTAGACATTTTATAGTCCATGTAATTTTGTCTAAGTTGAATGCCAACGGGATCTAAAACTTCTTCTGGTAGTATATCGGCTAAATTATCAAAGTGCGTGTTTGACTGAGCCTGGTTCACGGCTCGCGGTTCAAAATTTACTGTAGCACCACCTTCTTCATCAGGTGTTACTTCTACAGGTTGTTGCGGTTGTTCCTCCGTAATGTCAACATCGGTTGGTGCCTGTGCGCCGGGTACTTTTATCTCGTGTCGAACGTTCGGGAGTGATTTATCAATTTCTGCCATTTATACTCCTAGGATTTTTTACCATTAATCATTATTGAACGCAACCCTTGTCTTTCAGGTGGAATTGCATGGGGTTTACGTATTCCTACTATACCACCACCCATATAATAACCTCTATACGCAAAAGCTTCTTCATCAAATTCGCTAAGAGCTTCTCTTTTTAATTTTGTTTCCGCTTTTTCTTTTTCAAAGTCTAGCAGAGTTTGAGCATCCTTTGCTTGTTGTTTTGCAAATAGATCATACTCAAATTCTTCATTTCTTGGACCCCTCATAAAAGGTTGCATTTTTTCTTCTAATACCGTTGTCTGTCGGTCAATAGCTCCCGGTTTAAGACTCATTTTTCCAATAGGTTGTGTTTCTTCTCTTTTTAACATGTCTTGTAAACTTGTGAATCCACCAATAATTTCTTCAGGTCTTCCGTATAATGGATCTTTTTCTTTTAATTGTTCGTCCATAGATTTACCAGCTAGACCATAAGTAAAGTTTGAAAGTATTTCTTGCTTATTAGCTCCACCTGCATAATCTGTAACTGCAAATAGTCCGCCGAACACTAATTCACCACCAATTCCTACTTTAGCAAGTACTCTTCCCATCTGACCCAAAGTTCTTGCACCTTTAGCTCCTTTACCCATCTCTTTTAACGCTCTAATATTTGCTTGATCTCCGGCAGATAAATTAGTTGGATTTTTTAATTTTTCTAAACCTCTTGTTATACATGCAGTGCTACCGCCAATGTCAAAATTAATTCTACCACCTGCGGCCTTACCTGGACAACCTAAATTTTGTATATGTTTAATTATTCCCTTTGAAACTTCAGGAACATTAAATTTATATTTCTCCATTCCAGCGGCTTTTAATAAGTTTGGATCTATGTTTTTTAAGTTTTTTGCAATTTTATTTTGATTTTCTAAACTAGATAAAATTTGGCTCTTGATATCTTGATCAATAAACTTAAACTTCATTGGATTAGTTACTTGCTTACCAACTTTTGTCATTGGTAATTCTATTTGGTTGGCGATTTTTTCAATTGCTCTTTGAGCCGTAACATTTTTATTTTTAAGAGCGTTTCCATATGCTTTATCAAACTGAGCTTTTAAACCTAAATTTAATTCCTGTGTAATTGGAGAAACGTTTATTTTTTGTAATCTAGCATCAGTCCCTAATTGACCTATAATTTTCATAGAAAGAGGATGATCTAAATTTAATATTAAGCCTTCAGGTAAAGCATCTTTTAATTTGTAGTATTCATTGATTCTATTTTTAAATAATTTATATAGTTCAGGGTTTTTATATTTATTAGCTGCTTTAAAACCTATCGTTTTGTCTAACAGATCATTAATAGTTCTTCTTTCTATTTTATCTACACCTTCAATCTTACTCATTGAAGATAATAAAGTTTTTAAAGGAGTTTTTTTATTTGGAAGATATCTTACAAAGTTTGTCTCTCCTTTCCCTAATAAAGTCGAATTTTTATATATATCCTTGTAAACAGAATTAATTAAATCATTTGTAGCTAGTTGAGAAAGTTTTAATTGTTTAGCGACATTTTTTAAACTTAAATTGTCAGATGACTCTAATAATTTTAAAAATTTCTTTTTATTAGGGTTTACCGCCGCTAATGCCTTTTCTATATCAACAGCTCTTTTAGTTTCATATATTTTTGCTACTCTTCCCTCATGTAAAGATAAAATATCATCAGCGTCTCTTCCTAAAATTTTAGAAAGTTTTTTCATAGCATCCGATCCTTTTCCTCCTTTAATAGCTGGATTCCAAAGATCAACTATCGTCTGAGCTGGTATTTTTCCCCCTCTTTGTCTAATATTAGATTTTAAAGCAGTAAGATCCCCTGATTCTACAATCTCGTCGACTAAGTTTTTAAATTCAACATCTCTTGTTAAGGACTTTTGTAAAGCAGACTTTTCAACCCCTGCTCTATAAGATTTTTGTGCAACAAGATCTCTTTTCTTTATTAAATCCCTTATTTCTTTTTTAGTTCCATATTTAGTTCCTTTATACTTTTCAGCTAATTTTGTATTTGTAGGAAATTTAACTTTGTACTCACCTGTCTTAGGTCCTTCTCTAACTAATTCTCCATCATAAAACCCGATCCGTCCACCCTGAGCCATGTTCCGTGGTCCGGGATCCCTGCTCGCTGCAGCGAATGCATCGAATGCACCTTTAGATGATCCTGGTGCTGGTCGAGACTGTATGTATCTTTCCCAAAATTTATCCATTACTCGCCTAACATTCCTGCAAGACCGCCACTGGATAATGAAACACGGCCGCCTGATGCCATATCATCGCCTTCTGGAACCCAATGTGCGCGCTCTGCTTTTATACTTTCTTTTGCAGTTTTTTTCTTAACTTTACCAGTTGCAAACATTTCTACTTCATCAAAGTTAGATCCATGGTCCCCGAATTTTTCAAAAGTTGATTCTTCAAACTTAACGTTTTCTGGATGTCCTCCAGTAAATTCTGCTTCTTCAACCCAGAACTCTTCTTTGGTTTTTCCACCACCTTTTCCTGTTTTAAGGTCTGGTATAATATCTTCAGCCGCTTTATATTCTAATCTAACCGGTTGACCTAAATGACCTTCTGCAAAACCATGTTTACCCATTCCAACATCAACCGAAACATGTCCAGTATCTAAATTCTGTGTTACTATTACATCTGTTTTTGAATCAGGAAGTGTAGATTGATGAACAACCTGTCTTTCCTGTGTAGCAAATCTTTTACTGACATCATCCCCTTCTTTAATAACTTTATTTACAAGAGGTTTGAACCACGCTGGCATGCCTGAAATATCTTTAATTGGAACTTGAGTTAGAACCTTGCTTGACTTAGCAAGAGGTTTTGCAAATTTAAAAAATTTACCAATAACAGGAAGAGCAGCCAAAGCCCCTAGTCCTTTTAAAAAAGTTCTTTTAGTAGGATCAAATTTAGTTCCGTTTTTAAACCCAGTTCGTCCACCGTCCGCGTATGTCGGTTCACCGAGCATACCTGCGAGTCCGCCGTATGCTTTTGGTTCAACTGGTTTTATATTTTGATCTATACTTTTTAAAATTTTTCCCGCATCTTGTTCATCTAAATTTCGATACATTCCTTTTCTATTGATAATGTCTTTTGCTATTTTTAATTGTTCGTCTTTACTTGCATTTTGTACTTTAGCTAAAGTATCACTTACAAATCTATAATATACTCGATCGGCATTTGCCATGAAATCAGCAACAAACTTGTCTTCCTCCATTTTTTTAGCAGTTTCAGCTTTTTTACCAATGTTTGTTATACCGGCACTTTTTCCTTCCGTAGGTCTTGGTGTTCTCCAGTCTGTAATTTTATCTCTTGGAAATTCAATAACTTTTCCTTTTCCTGCCTGTTCAGCTGCTTTAAATTTAAGCTGTAATGTTTCTATGGCATTAGGTTTTCTGCCAGTCCTTTGAATAAATTGTTTTAATAGAATTTTAAACATTAGTAATAAATCCGTTTTCTAGGCGCTGTTTTTTCGTCCTTATAGTCTTCCGGGTGCTTAATCAAGCCTCCCTGTCGAAAACGCATCACAGCCATAGTCATAGAGTCGACTAAGTCGTCATGATCACCGTGTGGAAATGCTGCGCATTCTTCAATCACCTCTTCTGCGAATTTCTGATCCGGCGCCCATATCATGCCAGACTCGAAAAGCGGTGCACACGTATTTACTCTAACATGTTTATCATTTCCTTTGCTCGGCGTAAAGTTAATTACGGGTATATCCATCTGACGAAGTTCATACGTCAGTGGCAGGCCCGAAGCCTTTGCTTCAACGATGACAGACTCTGGATTCCAGTATTTAAACTGTTCTAGAGCCTTTCTTCTTAGTTCAGGAAACTCGAAACGACCTTTGACAGCATCTAAAAGTATTAAATTGGCTCCCGAGTCCTGATCTGGAAAAAATATGCCCCAAGTCGTAATTGCAGAAAAGTCTGCGGTCTCTTTTTTCATAAAAGCCGTATCATAGCTTTGAATGACGTGTTGCAAAGGTGGAATTCGGTCATCTGTCCATTTACGCCACCATTCTCGTTTTATAATCGCTCCTTCTTCTGAAGTTGGATGCTGCATCCATTGAGCGTTCCATTTTGCAACTGGAAGCGTTGCTTTTACCTTTTCCAGCTCTTCTAAATTCCAATATTCCGGCCAAACAGGTTTTGTTTCTGATCCGTGGTCCAAGATTGCCGGAAATTCGACCACTTCCCACTGATCTGCCTTTGCTTCCTTTTGATGAGACAATAACATGCCCGTTAAATCTTTTGTTGACCATCTTGTCATAACGCAAACGATTTTTCCGCCTGGCTGAAGTCTTTGACGGGGTCCTGAGGTGTACCATTCGTAGGCATTCTCCATAGCGCCCGCGGATAACGCATCTTGCTCAGAATGGGGATCATCAATTATTAATAGATCGGCACCACGACCGGTGATTGCTCCACCAACACCAGCTGCAAAGTATTCACCACCCTGAGCAGTTTCCCACCTTCCTGCAGCTTTCGAATCTTCTTGTAAAGTCGTTTTAAAAATTTTTGCATAGTCTTCACTATCAATTAAGTGCTTGGCTTTACGACCAAAACGAATGGCTAGTTCACCAGTGTGCGTTGCTTGAATGATTTTGAGTTTTGGATTACGGCCCACCATCCATGCAGGTAGTAAGAAAGATGCAAACTCAGACTTAGTGTGCCTTGGAGGCATATTTACGATTAATCTATTAATTTTTCCTTCTGCTAGATCATTAAATTTTTTTGCAATGTGTCTGTGATGCGCGCCTTCAATAAATTCTGGCCAAACACACTTAACAAAACTTAAAAAATCATTTTTTGCTTTATTTTGTATCTTTCTTTCAGCATGCATGACCTGAAGTTGTTTAAATTGCTTTCTAACGTCTGCAGGTAGTTTACTAACGTCTACTTGGTTTAAATTCATTTTTTTAAAATTTTTTTTGCATCACTATAGATGTTCAAAACGTTTTTAACAGCATTAACTCTCCAAATCAAGCATTACAACCTGAAGTAGTGGGACCCCTTTTATAAAAAAGGGTGTAAGGGGGTCTTAATCTAATCTAGTTTGGAATTGGGTTTGGTACCTCTATGAGATGTGGCGCGCTAGCGCCACAACCTCGGGTTGATGACTAGTCTAACAGAACCATATAAGCTTTAGCATTGTGTTGTCTAAACCAATTCAAATGCTTGCGCATTGTTTCCCAATGCTTGCTCGCACCTGTGCCAAGTGTTTTATCTTCTAGTGTTGCCATTATCTCGCATAGAAATAATGCGTCGTGTCTTCTTGCCTCTTGTTTAGTTAGCATAACAGATTCACCATTGAATCTGTTTCTTCGTTCTTCTGTTCTATTGTCTGTGTTTGTTTTATTCATATGGTTATCCTACATTATCCATTGTCATTGTCAACTGATTTGATTGTAGTTCTTGTTGCTTGATATGGTACTCGCGTTGGACCATTCGCGTTGTCGCCTTGCCATTGATATCTATAACTCTCGTACTTTTCTTTCTCAACTTTGACTGGTGTTTCAAGAGCCTCGCGCCTTGGTGCAAGTGCAACTATTCTATCTTTATGCTCATTCATAAAATCCATTAAACATCGCTGATTACAAAAATAAGCATATATACTTTCTCTTATCCATTCAGTACCAAGTTTTATTTTAATAGTTCTTAATACTTTATTATCTCCTGAGCCTCGCACTCTTGATTGTGTTTGTTGAGTATGGCAATCAGGACCATGGCACCAGTTATATTCGCTCATGTTTTTTTCCTTTCCAATAATAAATTGCGCCACTAACAAGTGGCGCAAGTATTATAATTAATAATGTTGTATCAATACAAATCATAATTAAAACCTTATCTTATAATTACCAGCGCAAGTTCTATAACCTTGTGCGTCTAAATCAAAATAAGTAATCAACGCATTACCAGTTTTGCTTGTCCAGTATTTGCAAAGACTATCCCACTTTGCATTTCTTGTTATGTGCTTACCATGTTTTTTAGCATAGTAAGTAATTGTGAAGTGTTTATCTATATTCATCTTTCTGTCCTTTCTTTCTGTTATGGGATAATCCTACTACAGATTATCCCATAGGTCAACCCCTAATTTTGAGATTGATTTTGCTCGTACAATATTCTTGCCTTAATCTTATCCTCTCTTGTTTGGTTTTTGTTTTTCATACCTTTAATCCTATCAGCTAGATTTTTAGGATTGTAGATAGTTAAGCCAGTAGAGTTAGTTCTGATTATTTCTGCGTCAGTAATATTTAAACCAAGTTCAGTAGATAACTCTATTGCCTCGTCTAAATATTTATAACCTTTTAAACCAATCTTAATTTCTTTCATTTGGTCTAAAACAGATTTAATCCAGTTATGATGTGCCATAACAAATTGACCTTTGGCTTGTTTCCATTGTTTCAACATCATAAATTGTTCTTGATTACAAGCAATAGACCTATCTCTACAATACTCTCTACCAATTAAATCTAATTGATATTTCTCATTCCACTCTTTGCCATAGCCATTGTCATCATTACCAAGATACTTGTCATTGTTATCAGTATATTTTGTTTTATGTGGGTTGTTGTCTTTCCCGTCTTGTTCAATCAAAATATCAGGGTTGCAATTATCTTGTGCTTTTAGTTCATCACGAAATAAAGCATATCCATATGCACTATCTCTTGAATAACTATTGCTAGCGCCCTCATAAGCACCACCTAATCTGAAATCAAAATGTTCTTCAATGGTATCTTCTTTTATAATAGGATTATTGTCATAATCTCTATCTTCTTTTGTTCCAAGATAATGAAAATGAAAACAACTATCTTTTGCAATCGTACTTACATTTTCAAATTTGTTTTGTAGATGATATGCCATTTTAACATCTTCGGGAGTATAATGTTTTCTGACAATTTTATGCGCCATGTTCCACGCATTGTCGTTCAACTCAACTTGTTCTGCTTTGAGTTCATCATACTTTGTTTTCTCTTGTGTTGGTTCTTGTTCCAAGTGTACTCGCATACGATTTGCGATTTTATTTCTGTACTCTTGGTTTAATCGTATTCTACTCATTTTTGTCCTTTCTGTTTAGTCTTGTTTCAATATTATCATAATACCCTTTATCTAAAAGATATCTATATAAATTTTTACAAGTTTTAGGTGCTTTCTTATCATTAATAAAATTAAGCACTGCTTTAGCAAAAGAAGTAAAACCCGTCACTCTAGGATTAGTCATTAATCTTCCTGTTAGGGCTTGTCTTTCAAGTGCTTGTAAAAGTAGTTCTTGTTGAAATGAATAACCACTTTCCATTGTTGTTTCTGCTAGTTTCATATTTGCCTTTCTGTTTGTTTGCATAAATAAATTTATATACTACTTGACAATACTTGTCAATAGGATTATATTGGATACATAGTCTTCATTAGATTTTATTGACTATAAACTATAAAATCGGGACAACTTCTGGTTGAATATTAACTTAAATTCTACCTGAATACGAGTGACAACCAGAACTGATCCCTGATCCCAGCAAGGATGGCGCGCTGTCCCCTGGGATCTGGGATCAGAACTAGATGGCGCCCCACATAACCAAAAAGGGCTAGATCATAGGTCGCGATACATTACTGCTATGGGTTATTAAGGTTGCAAACTAACACCCCGCCTACGAGTCACTAGTACTGATCATTATTTGCTGGACCATTACGCTGGCGCGTTAATAAGCGTCTATGTAACAAACGAAAGGGTGGGATGGTCCTGCTAATAATGCCAGTTTAGAATGATTCTAAAAATCATTCTAAAGAAGAAAGAGTTGAGCTACAAGCTACAAGCTTCAAGCTTGACATTGCTGTAGGATTTGATAGGATGAATTTAGAAAGGAAACATATGAACAATAAAGAAAAACAATACCAAGCAGCATTAGATGCAACTTTTAATCCTGCAGGTTATTTAATTAGTAACATGACACCTGCTAAAATTGAGGCGCGTATCTTAACAGCTGTAGAAATAGCTATCGGAGATGGAGGCTTCAGGGCCAAAGAAATCCTGGAGAACTGGCAACAGTTGATGGAGATGGATAACACAAGATACAAAAAACAACAAAAGTTTTATGGTTAAAATAATTTAGAAAGGAATAATATGTACACACTAGCACAAATACTTGAAGCGTGGACCGCTGCATATGGAGAAGATATGCATGAAGAGTATCCAGGCTTCATTCAGAGACTACAAGAAGAAAAAAATGAAAAGAATAAAGCATAACGACTTAATACACTATTTTCTGCGGGAGCATTCAGAGCTCCCGCCGGCCTACCTGGCCAGCTGTGAGAAGTTTTTTAAAGACATTGAACAGCGCAAAGGAATAAAATTTGCTGGCAAGTTTAAGCCGGAAGCTTCAAGCTCCAAGCTTCAAGCTCCAAGCGCCACGAAAAAGACACAATTATAAATTAAAATAAAAATAGAAAGATTATAATGTTAAAGAAAGAAGCAAGAATTATAACCGGAGGCCTGAGCAAGCCGAACAAGATGCCTGGTCCCTCCATCAACCTGCCGGCTGTCGCATGTATTACAGGCGCCAAACTGGTCAACGTGAAGGGCAGCACCTGCTCTGGGTGCTATGCACTGAAGGGCAGATATAGATTTCAAAATGTAAAAGACGCGATGCAGCGTCGCCTGGACAAGCTCCACGATCCCAGATGGGTGGATGCAATGGTGACGTTAATTGACAAGCAGCCCTGGTTCAGGTGGCACGACAGCGGAGACATCCAGAGCATTCAGCATCTCAAGAACATATTCAAAGTATGTACACGTACACCAGACACCATGCACTGGCTTCCGACTCGTGAATCACGGTTCCTGAAGCTGATAGATCCAGATGAAGTGCCAAAGAATTTAAAAATAGTATTATCCGATCATATGAATGACCAGCGGGTGCCTCCTTCCTGGTGGCCGTATACTTCGGGCGTGACTACTGATCACAATCAGGTGACATGCCCGGCGTCTAAGCAAGGAAATAAATGTCTAGATTGCAGACAATGCTGGAATAGAAGTACTAAGCGTGTTATATACGGTAAACATTAAATGCCCTGGTATCACCCCAAACATTACGCGGCCCTAAGGGCCGAGAAGCGTAAGCTTCAAGCTGCAAGCGTCAAGCTCCAAGCGATTCAAGCTTCAAGCGGCAAGCTTCAAGCCCCAAGTAACAAGCGTCAAGCTTCAAGCCGGAAGTTACAAGCTCCCTGATTCGTGATCCACGGAACATTTGAAAACGATTCGAGGAACATGGACCAAGGGCCTGGACCAAGATAAAACTATTGTTAGGATGTTGCACATGCCATGCAATTTGGTGTGGTGAAAATCGGATTTTTCTACCCTTCGTTACTTTCAGTTCAACTGTGAAAAAGACGCCAGAATTATTATAGCCCAATAGATCAGGAGTACCAAGTGAGCTAAGGTTTTCAATCCTATTCCAGATAATTTGCGGAGTAAATGCTTTAAGTTTTTTATATAATTTCTGCTCTGCACCCACTAATTTTTAGAGGTAACTTTGTCTTTCTCTTTGCCATTAGATTTAGGTTTTAAGCTAACTAACATGGCAACTAATAAGTACACTTCTGAATAAGGTCTTTTAGCTAAATATTCTAAAAGTTCTTTTCTTTGCGCGTCTGTTATTTCCATTTTACTCCTTCCTAATACGGTTTAATTAATTTATCGTCTAAATGTAATTTCTTTTCTTTTTGAGTTTTCATAACTAATCTCAAACCAGTGTGACCAATAAGTCTATTCTCTTGTACTTCCATTCTAGCAATGTCTTCAAGAAAGCCGTCCTTCTCAACATATATTCTAGCATGACTGATGGCATTACCTTTAAGTTTATCTGTAAACGTTCCTAAAAACTGTTGCAAATCTTTAACTAACATTATGCTCCTGACTTACGAGTACTGTCCACTCGTACACTTAAATATTCCGACATCTGCACTTTTAAATCTTTAACTTCTTGTTCTAATCTTTTTCTATCAGTTATTTCAGCGCCCAATATACTTCTATGTTGTTCACTAATTAATAACATATCTCGGATACGCATACGCAATTCTTGTATGAGTCTATCTTTTTCTTTCATTTCTGGTGAATTCATTCCTATACCTCTAATGATTGTAAGTTCTCCCTCAGCTTCTTCAGCTCTCTTTTTCAATTTTTCAATTTGCAAAGTTAAATCTAGTTCTCCTCTATCTTCCTTCATAGCTGCCATAATACAAACTCCCTCTTTCACTTTCTAATTATATGTTTTCTTAATGCCCTTATTAATTCTTCTACCTTATCAATAATAGAAATTAAGGATGGATCTTTAATAAAAGACTGTTCTGCTTTTAATTCATCATACTCCTTAAGAGGAATAGTAACAGTTCTTCTAGATGTGTGCTCGTCTTCATAAGTAGCGTCAACAGCTCTTTCATCAAAATCATCTTTCATATTGACAATATAGCTGTGTTACCTTAAATTGTCAATATGGGAGTTCCAAAAAGATTAACAGAAATGCAGAAAAGATTTGCTGAATACATAGTATTTAACGAAGGTAGAACCACAGGTGCAGACGCAGCCGTAGCTGCGGGCTACAGTGAAAAGAGAGCGCGTGTTGAGGCCTCTGAATTGCAGAATCCTAGACTGTCACCATTGGTGGTACAATACATTGGCGAACTAAGAGAAGAAAAACTTAAAAAGTTTGAAGTCACTTACGACAAACACGTAGCCGAACTTGGCAAGATTAGAGAAGAGGCTTTGAAGAAGGGGGCTTTTTCCGCTGCGACCAACGCAGAAAAGAATCGTGGCATGGCTGCAGGATTATATATAGACAGAAAGATAATAAAAACAGGCAAACTAGAGGACCTATCAGAGGAAGAATTAGAATTAAAAATGAAAAAAATATTAGATGATTACGCACCGATTCTGAACGCGAAGCAAGTTGAGGCATTACCAGATGAAGTTAAGGAAGTTTCGTTATCTTCTTCACGCAAGCCAAAGGAATCATCGTCCGATCTCCAAAAGTCAAAGATCCATCCTCGTCCCGATCATAAGAAGCAAACAACTTAACAGCGTATTTATCTTTATTGTATAGCCAACCTTCATTGACAGGAAATGCTAATTTCATTTTATTAAAACCTTTTTCATCTGCCCAACCACTGTCACTCAAAATGTCAATCCACTCAACTCTTACTTTTGAATAAGGGATAACGTCTTTGGCGCTTTGGTTTAAGCTTAATCTTCTTTTTGTTTTTCGTGGCATAATAATATTTCGGGTTGTGCTTCTTATTGAACTTATCCCAAAAATCCTCTTCTGTCATCATACTAATTGCCCTGTCTCAAATCATTTCTGTATATGTATGTAAAAAAAATCAAATTTACCATGAAAATGAATTGCCTCGCGCGCGGGCAATCTGAGATTTTGCCTAATGTGACATTATTTTCTGTCACATGACACTTTTTATTTTGACCAAATGGCACACATTTGTCATATATACCAACACTTCTAAGCCATTTGTACAAAAAGACACTTTTTTTAGAGTAGTTTTTTTTTTATTTTTTATTTTTTTTCAGCTGCATATACAGAATCTGTCACTTGTCTCATTTTGAACACATTTGCCTTATTTTAAACACTATTCTGCCTTCTTTTGGACAAGAAAATTACCAAATCGACCCTTCCAGCCCCATGATCCGTGGTGCGTGGTCTCTGAGTCGAGGTTCGCGTAGATACGAAATCGTTGTTCACGAGCCAGTTCGCAAAAAGAAAGATCCTCACCCTTCCACTCGCCAGTATCCAAATTAAACGTCGTATCCCAAAAATTATACATGTACTTATCAATGGCATCATTGTCAGCACCAATTTCTTCATTCATCTTTTTTCGTGTAGCTTCATTAAATTTTATTTTCAGATCAGGTCTCTTCTTCATTAATCCTTCAAACACTCTTCGATGAATTAACATACAACCCGCTGGTCCTTCTTCTATCTCCACAATATCCCAGGGTAGTATGGTAATGTTATTTTTATCTTTAAACTTGACCGCATACTCCTTTATCTCTGGTTCATTCTTAACTCGGTACGGCGTACACATAATGTCTTTCTTCGGCACCAGCATTCTCATCACTGCCTCTGGTTTAAACTCAACGTCAGCATCAATGAATAACATGTAATCAAATCCTGAATTCAAAAATCCAGCAGTTAACAAATTCCTACCATGTGTTACAAGGGATGTCTTAACCGACTTAAACTTACACTCGATACCATGTCTACCCAATGTTGAAAACGTATCAATCAACGAGACGCATGTCTCAACTCGCATCATGTCATAACAAGGTGTGGCTACGTATACTTTAGGTTTTTGTTTCATCTATCTATATTCACCCGTTTCCACCTACCTTTATAAACATACTTACGCTTAAGAAGAGGATATCCATTATCTTTACACCATTGATCAGCGTATTTTTCAATCAATTTAGATTCTTTTCTGGCTCCACCCCATTTTACACTTTTTTTATGTTTTTTGTTTCCCATTTTGTAATAATATCGCTTATCCATTGAAACGGAAGATTTCGTGCCACCATACCATTTCGATATTCTTTAATCTGTTTTAATAACTGATCACAGTCCGCCTCCATCGGTCTTTGTTTACACACGCAATAATTTTCAATGTCCATCATCTTCAAACTCCTTTAACAATTCATCAGGATTCACCTTCGCTCTTTCTTTTTCATCGTGAATAAGTTCATGATAATGGTCCAGTCTTCTAAGAAATTTATGTTTATAAGATTTTAATTCAGCCCCAGAAATCTTGAATTCTTGGTAATATAGGTCAGGAGTACATACCATTATAACTCCTTGTTCAATGATAGAGCCATAATATGCATCGTGAGCCATGGCGTATGCTGCAATTTGTATGTAATAATCTTCTATCCATTCTTCTTTCTTAGGGCGATTGGCTTGCTTGAAATCTACGATAGTCTCTAAATCATTGTGAGTACATACCAAGTCAGTAGAGCCAGCATATAGCCCAGGATAATGTAACATAACTTCTGAGCCGTAGTATTCCGAAATAGGTGTAAGACCCACTTCAATAATTTTTTGGGCCATGGGCTTCGCCTCGCATCCGACTGTTGTAAGATCATCGTAGCCAACACCCTGAATATGAGATTCCAAGAATTTGTGCATGGCAGTCCCTCGCTTTGAAGATAAATTCTTGATAGATTCTGCTTTTTCATGTCCAACTTTATTTTTCCAGGCGGTTAAATACTCCTGATTCTTTGTCTTTGCAAGAATAGTTGTAACGCTTGGAAGTCGCATACCCTGAAAGTCATAAAACCGTGTTCCGGTATCAATGTCCGTAACCTGTTTTCCTTGTATATAGCTGTATTTACTAGATTTTTTTAGGGTCATATAATCTGTACTTTAATGTTAATTCTTCTCCTTCTTCAATATCTTCAAGGACCATAACATTCCATTTATCAAAACCAGGTTTAACTCTGACTTGATGACGTTGACAGTTGGGTTCATCTGCATGATTAAAAAATCCCCCTAAAGGAGTTCTAATCATTTGGTTGTCAATTCTATAATGAGACTCTCCGAGTTCAGTTCCGGCAACTAATTTTCGTGTTGCGAATAATCCCTGGCCCGCGATTCCTGAGTCGGCAACCACGATTCCTAACGGAAGTGGTTGATATTGTTTTAATTTATCTAGATCGTGATATTCTTTTAAATCTTTTTCATCCATCATCTTTAGCTCCAAATATTCTATTAAATTCTTCTCTGTATGTATCATTCGATGGCCGTGATACACCATCAAAAGTTTTTCCTGCTTCGCGTCTAATTTTTTTTATATCTCTTTTTTTAACATCTTTGTCGCCACGACCTGTTACTGGTTCAATATACTTTCTACCTTTTTTCATTCTAGACCCATGTAATTTCTGTAGTCCGAAAGACTAACTACATTGCCTTCAAAAGTTATGGGACTGTAGTGATCTATAACTTGTTCTATTTTGTGAAGTTTAACGTGAGTATATGGCCACAACAATTTACACACATAGTATGCATCTCTAAAAGTACATCTCCAACGCCATTGAGTTTTATATTTCCTGCCAGATTTGGTAATTCCTTTTACATTTCTTTTAATTACACTACCAACACCTAAAACTTCATGAACCCAGCGAATAACAGATTCATCCGTCATAGCTATTTCCATGTTTATACGCCATGCATTGGTCTTTCTATATCCTTTTCCTGTATGTTTCTTTTTCTTTTCCCAACCTTTTTTATATTGAAGACTGCCTTCGCCATCAAAGAGCCCAGCTATGTATGCAGCGTCACTAATTTGCATAATTAAATATTAATCTAACGAGTGTATTCGCTGGATTATATCCCTTTGTTGGTTCCGCGCAATTGGGATGAAAACACGATTTACTATTCATACTAGTGCAAGAATTTGTAAGTATTACGATTGTCATTAACAGTATTATCTTCATATACATAAAATTCTCCTTCCGAGTCACATTCCCAGCATTGGTGAATGTGTTCTTTTTCATCTGCATGAACAACCTTAACATATCCATTGCCCTTGCATATATTACAAATTGTTTTGTGTACTTTATATTTCTTTAATTTTACCATTTAATTTTTTCGCTTTCTCATTTGTTAACGCTTCAATTGTTTTGCTTATAGATAATTTTGCATCTGGCAATAAAACCTTCGACAAAGCAATCAATGTCTTGTATGTCTTGTGAGTTAGGGAAACATTTCGGTATTTCGTTATGTCGGTCATAGTTCCTTTCATTTATTTATAATGACTATATAGGATATTAAGAAAAGGTTGTCAATGATAAAATTTACTTTAACATTATGGGTGTGTTCTTTTTTAGCAGCAGGAAGCAAATGCATGCCTCCAATTACTTTTCCTGAGGTTTACGATAGTTGGCTGGAGTGTTCGAAGGCGGCTCATGTACACTCTATAGAAATGTTGGAAAGTTTTAATCCAGATTTTGTTAATGAAAATAATGTTGGCATGAAGTATGTGTGTCGACAAGGAATGATATATTGACATTATGGCAAAAACGTGTTAGAGGAGTTTTCTTACCTTTAATACCTATCCTATCATTCTCTCTTTAGGGTAGGTCTGTTATTAATTTTCCATTTAAATGATCCATTTCGTGCTGCACTACGCGCGCTGGTAAATGGTAAAAAGTTTTATACTGTTCTTTACCGTGTCTACACATCCATTTTAAACCCACATACTCAGGTCTACGCACATCAGCAAACTTATTGGGACAAGATAGACAGCCCTCTTCTGCTATTACTTTATTTTTAGCTCTCCTCTCAATAACAGGATTAATAAAAATTTTAGGACTATTGCGATCTGTACTAGTGTCCATTACAAAGATACGTCTGGCATAGCCAACTTGATTAGCAGCTAGACCAATACCATTATTTCTATACATAGTATCTACCATCTGATCGATGATAGTTTGATCTTCAGGACTTAATGGAAGTTTAACTTCCGACGTGGGTTCTTTTAAAAATATATCTGGTTGTTCTACTATTTTCATAAATATATTAGCATAAATAAACTGAGTGCTACCATAAATCCAAGACTCATAAATACTATTAAAAAGAAATTATTCACAAATAAATCCTTGCCAGGTCCCTGATCCGTCATTCAAAAACCATGTATTACGTTCTTCGTTGTATGTTGCAAGTTCCATTCTCATTTTATCTCCATATTCAAAGCATTCATGTACGGTTCCTTCGAACGGAAAGGATGGTAGGCTTAATTCTCCATAACTGAACAGAAGAATTATCAGGGTAATTTCTTTGACCATACGTTTTTTCTATTAGTTTATACCATTCATTTTTGTATTTAGGGTCTTTGGTTTTATTCCAAAGATTAGCTATCTGATCTATTTTCCTTTGCATCATATTTTCTCGTACCCCAGTTTATTATTTTTTTAATTCCTGGAGTCTTTACTTCTATTATAACACCATATGAACGCCATGCTTTTTTCATTAGATTTAATTCTAACATTAAATCGGACCACTGTTTAACAGATGCACCTTTAGCTGTTATAGTTGCTTTTTTCATTGCATAAACTCCGGTGTTCCGCGGTTCGTGTACCGTGCAAAACGCTTCTTGTCGCCTACATAATAGTTACGATAAGATTGTACGTAGTCATCACATTTATATTCATCGGGCATACACTTTGGAGGCTCGGTCATCTGTGTAGAATTTCCATTATCTAACATAGCTAATTCTTTGATTACTTCGTGTGATTTGTGTACTTTGTGATAACGCAATTGATATTCTGTACCTAGAGCAAGACCGTGTTTTATGGCCCATGAGTAATTGTGTGGTGATTCGCTAATCCATAACGTCATAGGATGCTTTGGATAAGCTGACTTATAACCTAACTCATAACCACGCTTACGCGCTGCTGTGGATAGCATCTGTGCTGTTTCCAGCACCATTTTAACTACATGCTTATCACACTGTAATTGTGCAGCGATCTTTGGATCTTTGTCTAAGAAGAAGATGTTCACTTTTCCATTCTTCTTATTGTTATAACATAATTTTCTTTTTTGTACATAACATCGATATCTCTTTCTGGATTTTTATCCATCCACATACCTCTACCAATTTCATGTATACT
>VTLG01000195.1_pt1 | contig 18721 bp, 7 predicted proteins | sample 4694571 | NCBI WGS metagenome assembly VTLG01 (sample SAMN12604809, study PRJNA352737) | marine metagenome | biome: ENVO:00000447; feature: ENVO:00000209|ENVO:00000569|ENVO:01000036; material: ENVO:00002151; isolation source: viral sequences binned using virsorter ...
TTACTCCCTTATTATTATGCCTAAAGGTAAAGGAACTTATGGTACAAAAGTTGGACGACCTCCAAAAAAAGGTACTAAGAAAAAGTAAATGGCACTCGCTAGAACTTCAAAATTAGAAGCGGTCAATAAAGCCTTGCAGATGATGGGAGAAGCTCCTCTTAATTCTTTGCAAGGTTTATTTGGCTTAGGTAATTTGGCAGAAACAACTATTGATAGTGTTAGTCGTAAATTACAAACTGAAGGTTGGTCTTTTAATACTGACTATGAAGTTACTTTAATGAGAGACTCAACAACAAATCAAATTTCAGTTGGTACTAACGTCAGCAGAGTTTATGTTGATCCTTATGACTATCCAGATGTAGATGTAATACAAAGAGGATCAAGGCTGTATGATCGCAAAAATAATACATACGAATTTAAACAAGACTTAGCTGCGGACGTAACTGTTATTTTGGATTGGGAAGATTTACCCGAACACGCTAGGGTTTATATAATGACTAAAACTGGCAGAGAACTCCAGGAGTCTATGATTGGTAGTAAAGATTTAACAGAAATAAATTTATTAGTCGAGCAAGAAGTTAGATCACAATTTTTAGAAGAAGAAACACAATTAAGCGATCACAATATTCTTAGAGGTCATAACCGAAGGGTAAATCCAATGAGGACTTATAGACCTTCTGATGTTTTATCTAGGTAGTTATGGCATTAATTACTAGCGCTATCCCAAATATGATTAATGGGGTTAGTCAGCAACCCTCAGCGTTAAGATTAGCTTCACAGGCAGAATCAGTTATAAATTGTTTATCTTCTCCAGTTGAAGGATTAACTAAGCGCCCTCCTTTTCAACATATAAAGAAATTAATTAGTGGTTCTGCTGGAACAGGTAAGCCATTTATAAAAGCTGTTGATAGAGACGGAACTATACAATACTTAATTATAATTAGGGATGGAGCTATTGAAGTATTTAATTTAGATGGCACTTCTCAAACTGTTTCAACTCCTAACGGAACAAATTATTTAGACATTGCAAACAACGCTGATCCTTCAGAAAAATTTAGAATAGCGTCAGTTGCAGATTATACGTTTATATTAAACAGAGAAAAAGTGGTCACTATGGATCACGCTGGAACTTATACACAATCAGGTACAACAATAACTGTTACTTCTAATAATCATGGGGTAACTAATGGAGCAAAAATACAAATAGATTTTGAAACTGGAAGTAGTGTTGATGGTACTTATACTGTAACTGTCGTAAATGCCAACAGTTTTACATTGGTTGGCGCATCTGCAAGCACTAGCGGTAATTGTAGATTTAATGAGTTATCTCCTGATGTTTCACGAAAAGGTATTGTATTTATAAAAGCTGCTGATTACGCAACTACTTATGAAGTAAAAATAAAAAGTGCTGACGGAACTAGCACTTTAGCAACAGCAAGTTTTACAACAGCATCCGCAGGGGGAACAGTACCTAACTCAAATACTATTGCGTCAGATTTAAGAAATGATTTAGCCTCTGCGCTATCTAGTGGCTGGACGTTTACTCAAGACCAATACATTATTAGGATTGAAAGAAATGACGATACTGATTTTATATTAGAAAGCACAGATAGTAAGGCTGGAACTTACACAAAAGCTATTAGAGGTGCGATAGATACGATTAATGATTTACCAACTTTATGTGAAAACAATTTTATTGTTAAAGTCCAGGGAACTAAAACTACAAGACTAGACGACTATTACGTTAAATTTGAAACCTCGAATGGTACAAATTTTGGTTTTGGAATATGGAGAGAAACAGTTGGTCCATTAGAACCTTTTAAATTTAATACATCAACAATGCCACACGTTTTAGTGCGTGATGCTGCTACTGGTACATTTACATTTAAAGAATTTGATTACAGCCCACGAATAGCTGGCGATCTAGTTACAGCTCCTACTCCTACTTTTGTAGGTACTGTTCTAAATAACATTAATACTTTTAGAAACAGGCTTGTATTTTTAGCAGATGAAAACGTGATAATGAGTGCGTCAGATAGTTACGATAGATTTTTCCCTGAGACAGTACAAACGATTGTAGATAGCGACCCTATTGATCTAGTCACAGGCGGTACAGAAATTCATTTCCTAACATCCAGTTTGGCATTTGCAAACACATTGCTACTCTTTAGTCGGCATGGTCAGTTTAGATTAGATGCTGGAGCAGTTGGTATTGGAGGCGCATTAACACCTCAAACAGCAACTATTACAGCTATAACTACATACGAAACTCAGCCTAATGTTGACCCTATAGCAGTTGGTCGAACAGTTTATTTTTCAATACCTAAAGGAGAGTTTAGTGGTTTGCGTGACTTTTACCTGGAAGATGTTACAGGTGCAGTTCCAGTATCAGAAGAAGTATCTTCCGCAGTTCCAAGATATTTACCCGACAATATAGTTACTTTAGTTAGTAGTGCTTCAGAAGAAACAATAATAGCTATCAGTAAAGACGAACCAAAGCGTGTTTATTTTTATAAATTCTTTTACGAAGAAGATGAAAAATTACAATCTTCTTGGTCATTTTGGGAGGTCAAAGGAGCTAAAACTGTTCTTGGCGCAACAATTATAGATAGTGATGTATTTTTTGTAATTCAATATACAGACGGAGTTTATCTAGAAAAATGTTCTTTACGTCCAGAGGCAACTGATCTTAATAGTAATCTTGAAATTAAGGTAGATAGAAAAGTAGATGAAACTCAATGTCATGTTAATGTTATCAATCAAGGTGGAGCTGGTGTTCAATCAATAATTTCTTTACCATATCCAACAGCTACTACAGGAATACAAGCTGTTGTAGGTCGAGACGTTAGTGGCAACACAATCCAACATGGTCAAGTACTTAAAGCTAGTTCGGAAACATTAACTGGTGCAACTCAATCTGGATTTAGTGGAAATGGAACTATGACAGTTCTTGGAGACCTAAGTAATGCCAAGTTTTTTGTAGGGGAACTTTACGATATGACGTATGAATTTAGTACTCCTTATCTTAAAGAGCAACCATCAGGAGGTGGTGTTGCTGTTATAGCTGGTCCACGATTACAAATAAGAACCTGGACATTTGTTTTTGACGATACAAGCGCATTTAAAGTAAAAGTTAGTCCAAGAGGTAGATCTTCTTTCACTTACCCTTATAATGGATTTGTAATAGGTCAGAATCCTCCAGCGTTAGGTCAAGCGCCTTTCTTAACAGGTAAATTCAAAGTGCCAGTTATGGCTCAAAATAACGACACAAAAGTTGAAATTTTGAGTGATAGCCCACTACCTTGTCGTATTCAATCAGCAGAATGGGAAGGATGGTTGCACAGCAGAGCAAGACGAATATAGGTAAATTTCATTGGAGAAAGTCAACTCCCAATGATGTAATAGAAGTCGCCTCTAATATGAGGCAAGAAGATATAGAAGAGATATACGCATATTCTGGATCTGATCCAAAAAGTAGTCTTATATATTGTTATTTTGGAAGTCAACCTTGCATGACTATGGTAGGCCGAAAAGGAAATATTATGGGTATGTATGGAGTAATTCCAATTAGAAAAAATATGGGAAAAATATGGATGCTAGGCCATAGGACTATGACTACTGACTATAAAGATATAAGAGCTTTTCTTCGCAATTCTCCAATAGAATTAGATAAATTTAAAATGAATTATCCAATATTATTTAATTATGTAGATGCAAGAAATAGAACTCATGTAAAATGGATTAAGTACATGGGTTTCTCAATCATCAAAGAACACGCTACATTTGGGTATGAGGGTCGTCCTTTCTATGAATTTGCTAAGGTTTAACTAATGTGTGAAGCAGTTACGTTAGGAGTAATTTCTGGAGTCCTGGGAGTAGGGCAACAGTTTATGGCTTATCAACAAGCCAAATCTAATGTTGCCTTTCAAAATGCACAAAATAATCTTAATTATCAAAGTCAATTATTGCAGACGCAATCAAACAGAATGACCGAAGATGTTAGGAATCAAATGAATGAGGACTTTATACAACATACAGAATTTATGGCTGACCTGGCTTATGAAAGAGATTCGACCAGGATCACTATGGAGCAGCAACAGATACAAGAACAAAGAGCGCAAGAACAAACAGAGAGAGGAAAACAAGCATTACAGAAAAAAGGAGAAGTAGCATCACAACGTATTGGACAAAATGCCTGGACTCTTTTAGCTGAGATAGAAAGATCGAGAGCAGCAGCAGATTTCGTGACAAATAGAAATGCTGCATTTGCGCTTAAAGGATCACAAACACAAAGGCTTGACGCACAAGCTGATCGAGCTTCTCGAAGGGGATCTGCTAGAACATATCTTAAGAAAACTTATCTTGATCCAGTTAAGCCACTACGCATACCCAAGCCTAGTTTTGGTCCATACGCACTTGGTATGGCTGGTTCTGTTGTTGGTGGATTTAACACTTACTATGGTGTTAAAGCTAACAAAGCTGTAATTCAAGCTAATACTCCTCCAAGTGACATAAGGCTTAAGGAGAATATAGTTAGAACAGGCGTATCTCCGAAAGGTTATCCAATTTATGAATTTAATTACAAGAATGATCCTACAACACGTTATCGAGGAGTGATGGCACATGATCTAGTTACTAGCAGACCTGATGCGATTCACAGACTTAATGGCTATTTAGCTGTTGATTACAGTAAATTAGACGTAGATTTTGAGGTAATTTAATGGCAAGACAAAAACTAAATTACACTCAAGGGGATGCAGAACCTAAGAAAAAAGGAAATCAAAAGCGAAGTCAGCTTGCTACTGGTCAATCTACTGGAGACGTTAGCCAGGTAGATCTATCATTCAAAACTCCGCAAATACAAAATTTTAAATGGTATGGACAAACTTATTCGACTCCTACTGAACCAAAGCTAGTACCTACACTTGATCTGCCAAGCACAGAAGGATTTTTAGAAGATACTAGAAAAGCTAAACAAAATGAGTTTAGTGCTTGGCTTGATTCTTTTAAAACTGCAAAAGGAGAGGTTGAGCAATTACCTGGAGCATATACAGAAGCAAGAGTTAAAGAGCAAGCTGTTCTTAACATGGAAGCTGCAAAAATTCTTGACACATATCAAGTTAGCAATGATGGTAAAGACATAAATCCAGCAGACAAATTACAGGCAACTATTAATAAATTAAAGAAAATAACAGAACAACCTTTAGTAGCAGAAGGAGAAGAAGGCTTTAGCTTAGAAAAATCAGAAGAGATAGAAAATGCAAAAAAGATTTTACAAGAAATAGAAAGCAATAGACGATTAAGAAATACAATTACTTCTTTAGCTAATGAACGACAAGTTTTAGATAATTTAACTCAATGGGATACATATAAATTAAACGAAACAGTTGACGAGATAGATGAAAATACAGGACAGCCAGTACAGGCTCGAAACAATAAAGGCGAATTACAATTTGAAAGTGATGGTGTAACTCCTATTTATGCACAAGTTTCTTTAGCAGAACTAGATCCTAGTGACGCAAGGTACAAAAAAGCATATAACGAATTTATATATAAAAATACTAAGTTAGGAATTTTTGAGCATAACAATTTGCAACCGCAAATTTTGCAACACAGATTGAATGACAGGGCAAGTCAATTAAAAAATTATTTAGAAAAAACTACGCAATTAGGACAGGCAGAAATAGTTTCTACTATTAATTTACTTGAAAACCCTGGCTTAACACCTGTTCAATTAAACGAACAAATGGGAAAGATAGTAGCAAACGTAAGAAAGTTAGGACTTTCAAAAGAGTCGGAAGTAACTATGTATAAACTACTTTGGCAAAGTTTATCTCGTAATCCTTTGTATAAAAATTTAGACGCTGACTCTCTTTATGAAGAGTTTTCAAAATTAGCTCTTGGTACAGAAGATTATAATGGAATTGCTATTGGTCCAGAAAATAGTAGGTGGGAAATTATAGACGGAAAAACAAGAATTAAGCCAGAAATGGCTTGGATTAATAGTCTTGGAGGCACATCTTATTTAAGAGACATAGTTGAAAGCATTGTAAATGATAGAGATAATTTAAACAGAGCTGATAAATCTTCAAAAGAAACTGAATTTTCAACAAATTTAGTAAAAGGGTTAGAGGATTTAACGATTGAAGTTGATGGAAAAGAGGTAAATATAAAAGACGCTTTGACTATATATAATAGCGAAGGTACCCCAGGAGTAGTTCAAGCAAATGCTAATGTAAGACTTGCATATAAAAAAGCAAGAAATTTAATTGAAGAAAATTACAAAACATTATCAACCCAAATACAAAATTCATCTTTAAGTCCAGGCGAAAAAATAAATCAACAAAAATTATTAGACGAACAAAGGGAACTTGCTTTGGTAAATTTGGCTTATGGTTTAACTGGCACAGAATTTGCTAATGATGTCAAACAATTAGAAACAGAATTAAATTCATGTATTCGTACTGGCAAAAAAAATTCAAAACAATGCCGAATTTTTATGTCGAATTATACCAATATGAATGGAATCTATGGGGAAACTCTAGTTAGTAATTACGACAGAACTAAAACTATGATTACTAAGTACAACGATCTTGTAAAAGGAGACGTAGCAAGCTCAATAGACGCTGTTAATGACGAGTTAAAATCTAAGTTTGACAAAGCTGTATTTGATTACAACCCTGCTTTAACAAAAGACGGATATGCAGAATGGGGAACTTATGAATTTGCGCTAGACAGCTATCTTACCGAAATATATAGCGATATGGTAAGCGCTTCTAAAGATGGAAAAGTTACAAAAGATGAGTTAATGGACAAAGTAAATGCAGATATACAGAATGGCACGTTTGCAAAAAAAATGAAAGATCTTGGAATAGATATAGATAGTAGTCTTGGTAAAAATTTCTTTTACCCTTCAGATACTAACGAACTTGGATTTGTTGAAGAATATGGTCCTGTAAATGGAAGCAATAAAAACCTTATAGCTAAATTAGATAAAATTAATGTTAATGAAATATTCCCTGGCACAGACAACTACGAATTTGTAAATCATTTAGATTCTCCTAATCCATATTTTTTAAATAGCAAAGGTAGTATTCAGTTTGTAAAAAATATTTTATTTAGCGGAGAGACTACTTATGATGATATTAACCTTTACAGACAATTACTTGATCCAGAAAGTGAAGCATATAAAGAGCTTTTAGCAGAAAAAGGAGAGCAAAACTTAAAAAAGGAAATCAATAAATTAACAAAAAAATTCAATAATTCTTTTAACAAATCACAAAAAGGATTAGAAGTTTTATTTGAAATAGGTCAACTTTCTAATGTATATAATGGTAGGTTTGGAGATTTAATTAACGATCAGGTTAGAGGTTCTATACTTACAAACTCGGAATATTCTGGAGCTGTTACTAGGCATGACACAAACCCTCCAACTTTTAGTATTGATTGGACTCATAGCTCTATTCCTAAAGAGCTGCAAAATTGGGGAGAAATACAACCATTTTTAGAGACTTTAAATGGATTGGAGACATACGCAGAAGTATTAGATAAGATAGAGGCATGGCAATTAAGCGGAATCTTAGGAATTTAGATGACAGACAGTTTACTAGACGCAGCTAACCCAGGTGGCAATGAAGATACGCTTTTAGCCAGCTCTAAATATAGTGAAAAGCTTGAACAGCTTAAAAGAAACCAGCTTGGTAATGAGAATTATAGTGAAGATAATGAGACGTTAATTGACAAAACTTCGGGGGTCGAACCAAGTAATCTTAATCCAGAGATTATTAATAAAGATCAAATAGAGTCAGATCAATATTATAAAGAAAAATTCCAAGAGCCAGGGCGAAAAGATACAAAAACATCTACACCATTTTTAGGGTTATACGATAAGTTAAATATTTTTTCTAAAGATTATGGTGGAGAATATGCGCCAGAAGAATTAAGGGGACAGCATAGATTTAGAAACAGCTTAGGCGATCTTTTTCGTATAGCAGATAGAGGCGTTATTAGCGGTACTGTCGGTTTAACTAATACTGTTAATGACGCATTAAGGCAAGATATGCCTGGCTTTATGGCTGAAATGTTGTCAGGAGATCCAGTAGGTGCAATGGCTTTAAAAATAAAAGCAATAAAAGCAGGGATAGATGAAAAAAGTTTTAATGCTTTTCTTAAAGAATTAGGCGGAAAAGAAGCCAGAATGAGTATTTTAGAAGCTATGGAAACTGGCTTTATGAGGTCTAGTCCTGGCACATTTTTAAAAGATATACAAGAGGCAGAAGATCCTTTTGCAGTTAAAAAAATATCAGAATACGACCCTATGGATGGGTCGGACAGATTAAGTGGAGAAAACTGGGGTTTATTAATGGGCGAAGGTAAGTCTTTAGATGAGGTTGTTGGAGGGTTTCCAGTAAGAGATACAGGCAGACCAGTAGCAGATTTTTCCGTTACGTTTGCTGGAGAAGCAGCTCCTTTCTTTGTAACTTTTGCTGCTGCTAAGGTTTTAACTCCTGGACTACCAGACGAATATGTATATGCAGCCAATGTATTTAATAAAGCAAAAGCTGGATCTCCACAATTTGCTAGGGCAGTTGCTTGGATGACAGGCAATATGCCAAGAGTAAGTAAAGTTTCAAAATTTCTTATAAAAGAAGGAATACAAGGAGCAAGAAACTCTCTTATAGCTGAAACATTAATAGGCGATCCATACCAACCTTCTTTAGCAGATAACTTACTACCAGACTCTATAAATAATAATGGAAGATTAGAAGATAATTATATTGAGGCAAAACTGAAATCTATATTTGTTAATGAAATTATTAACGGAATACCTATGGGAATTGCCTTTGGTGCTGGAGGTAAGGCAATATCTACACCAACAAAATTCGGTGTTGGGTTTACAAAAGGATCTTTTCCAGGACTTAATCCAGGTAGATATTCACAAATGTCCTTACTGGATAACAGCATAAATGCAAAAACAGCCCAGGATTACGGATATTCTTTAGCGAAAAATACAATAGCTTCTCTTATAGATACAACTCAAGCAAGAGTTATAGAGCCATTAGTTACTTATTTAGCAAGATGGAAGTTGGCTAATGCTGCTATAGATAACGCATATCGCATTAGAAAAGAATTAGAAGCAAGAAACTTTTATGAAAAAACACAAAAAGAATTATTAGAGCAAGATGAATTAGACGCAAAAACTAAAATAGAAAAAACGGAAGAAGTTGATGCAGAAATACCAGAACTTAATGACGATAAAACACCAACAAATAGAATAAAAATAAATAATCCAGATGGAAAATCTAAGAAAGATATACAGGAGCATTATGGTCAATACCAAGAAAAACCACAATGGGAAACAGGATATACAGAGCAGCAAAAAATTAATTTAGAAAAAGAAGCTATAAAAGCAGAAAAGATAGCTAAGAAAAAAATGGAAGAGCTTGGAAATGCTGCTAAAGATTTGCAAGCAGAAAATAACATACAAGCACAAATTAGACCTGATGAGGATAGAACTTTTAGTAACGAGTTAGGACAAAGTGTTGGTTTAGCTGCTCCATTAAGTAGTGAAATTTCTAAATTAAAACTTTCAGATATAATTGTTCGACCAGACGTATTTCAACCAAAAGAAGCTGGCAAAATCAACAAAAAGGGTATTAGTGGCTCGTTAAAAGATGTAAGTGTATTTGATCCTACTTTGGCGGATTTGTTGTCAGTATGGAGAGACACGACAGGGGAACTTGGAGAGGTCGGGAAAATTTATGTTGTTGATGGTCACAACAGGCTCGACCTCGCCCAAAGATCAGGAATAGGAGAAATAGATGTTCGATTTATCCAGGCTGGAACTGTAAAAGAAGCACAGCAAATTGCGGTATTAAGAAACCTTGCTCAAAGTACAACAGGCGGAAAGCTAACGTCATTAGACGTTGCTAAGTATATGCAGAGTTCTGGCGACACTTTAGAAGAATTAGCAACAAAAGGGATAACTTTAACAAGTAAAGAAATGATAGAAGGTAATCAATTAGCAAGATTGCCTAAATACTTATTAGACAAAGTTAGTTCTGGAGAATTGCCTTTTAGTAAAGGTGTAGCTTTAGGCTCTGTAGAAGGAGCTAGTGAAACATCAATTAATTTTGTTTACAACAAATACGCTAAAAATCCAAAGTTTAGTGGAGACAGAATAAGACAGATAATGTTGGCATCTACTAGGACAGTAGAAACTGTTACGGAAGGAACTTTACCTGGACTAGAAAAATGGTCAATGGAAAATAACTTACCAGAAATAACAGCTATTGCTGAACAATTTTTAAAAGAACTAAGAATAAAAATAAGCGGATTAAAAGCAGTAACGCAAAAAAATAAAAAAGCTGCTATTGAGCAAATAAAAGGCAATAAAATAGCTTATGACGAATCAATAGATAAAAAATTAGAAGCGGAAAAAGCTGTTGCAAGATTTGAAGAATTAGCTTATTCAGTTTCAGATACAAACGCTTTAATAAATGAACTAGCAGCGCAAATGAAAACTGGTCCAATATCAGCAACTATGTTGGTAAAGGATAATTTTGATCTCATAATGTCAACTATGAGACAAGATGATGCTCCTTTAACTAAGGTTGCATCTGAGCCAGTAAGAGTACAAAGCGAAGTTGATGCTAAGTTAAACGCAAAAGCGCAGAATATATTAAATAACGAAAGACCTGATCCTATTCCAGACGAACAAATAGATAAAGTTATTGATGAGCAAACAGAGCTTGATACATATTCAGATAAATCTATAAAAAATATCAAAGAAGAACTAAAAGCTAATAATGGATCTTTAAATAAAAACCATTCAAAAATTGGAGAAGTACTTAAAGCTACTCAAACATCTACAAAAAGAAAAACTTTTCCATACACAACGGATGGAGGCTATACATTTAATTCTGCTCAAGAACTAAATGATATAAGTTTTGACTTAATGTTTCCAACCTTAAAAGGTAAGTATCCCAAGCTAGATTTTAGTTCTACTAGATGGGCTGGATCAGCAAAGCCTAGATATGGTCAATATACACTTGAGTTTGCTAATGACATTGATAAAGCTATTTATATTACAGGTAATAGATGGAAAGGAAAATCTAAAAAAGATGCTGAATTTAATGCGTTTTTAGAAGAGCTTGGGATTAGTTCTGGATCAAGACATAAAGCATACATGAGAATGAAAGAGCAATTAAAAGTTGCAAGTGCTAAAGATGGAGTTATTTCTGTAAAAAATACAATGGCTTATGCAGATGTGATGATAGAAGCAATAAACAAAAAAGGTAGCGTCAATGCAGATGGCACAGTAAATATTAGAGGTAATTATGTAGATGGTCGTGGATATGTACAAAAAGATCCTAGAGTTGATGATCCAGATTTTGAATTAGATGCAGATTTACCAGGTATAGAAAGAGAAAACATTAGAAAAGCAAACAAAAAACTCCAGGATAAATACAACCAAGAATATAAAGACTCGACTAATCCTAAGAATTTTGATCCATTAGATCCTAAAAATGATGAGCAATTAGAGTTTGCCTTAGAAGATGATATATACACGAACATGGGTAACGATCATGTATATGTAGATACTTTACTTACAGAGCAACAGGCGCAAGAATTGGTTGATGTAGCTAGAGAAATAGCTGGTGCGAATGTCCAAAACTTACGACTTGTTGATGCTATAGAACCTAAGATAACTGCAAAATCAGCAGCAGCTTATGGTTTCCCCGAATCTGCAATAGGTAAAACTGGTAGAGCTAAAGGTGTATTTAAGTTTGGTTCAACCCCTGCAAAAGATTTAATTATTCTTGCAATGACTTTTAAAGGTCATTTCCAAGATTTTGGATCAATGATGCAGACATTAAGGCATGAGTCTTTTCATAGAATACAAGACAGATACCTTAAACTTAAAGAACAGCAATTACTAGATAGTCCAGCAGTTGATAAAAAATTAAGAGAAATAGTCGCATCTTTCTATCCCAGGCATCAATCTCTTTTATATGGTCCTAAAAGAATGAGTGAAAGAGAAGTCCAGGCATTTGCTTTTTCAGTATTTGACCAGCTTGACTATGCTAAGAAACCTACATGGTTTCAACCATTTGAAAAACTTAAAGAAATTGCTGAAAAAGTAAACAACAAACTTAATGGGTTTGGCTATACATCATATAAAGATATTTTTAGAGACGCACAAGAAGGAAGATTAGCGACAAGAACTCCTAGACCTTTCCGCTATGCTAAAAATACACCAGGAAATACAGCTCCAGAACCAGCAAGTTTTGAGTTAGATCCAGATGATTTTGTTGGAAATTTAGAAGCTATAAAGACAGCTATTCGTGATGGAGATATGAGTATTGAAGAAGCAATGACAGGTTTATATAGAAGGTTAATTAATAGAAGGCAAAATCCCGAAGGTAAAGTTTATATTCCTACCGATCAAGTTGATCTTATTGCAAACAATAAAGCTATAGAAAATACTTTATTTGAACAAATTGGAAGTAGAGAAGATGCTACAAATGTACCTTCATTTAATGTAGAAGAAATTACCAGGCTCGCATCCAGGGTTGTTGCGGAAAATGGTTACAGAACAGAAGAAATATTTAACTTACATAAACAGGCTATGAATGGCGATTCAAATGCTTTACAGCGACAAGTTGCTCAAGCTGCTGTCATATTGCAAAGAGACGCACAAGTGATGCAAATGCAACAAGTGGCGCTAGATGTAAAAATGAATCCACAAGACGTAACTTCAAAGAGATTATTAATAAGTCTATGGGAAGATGCAATGAAAATAAGTACAGCTATAGCACAAGTTAATAGACCTTCGGCTCAGTATTTAAGGATGCAACAGATGGACTTTCTTGGTAAGCAAGAAATGTTTATTGAGCCTTACGCAAAAATTGAGATACAAGAACCCAAGCTAGGAGCTGGAGGTAAAGCCTTAAACGAAGGAGTTGAAAAGGGCGGAATGGTTGAAGATAAAGGACTTGGCAAAGGTACATACTTCAAATCGGTTAGTGAAGGTCGTGAACCTGGAGTTACAGGAGGTGTGATCGAAGGTCAAGTACCAGCAACTATGCTTATCTTAGATCTAACATCACAGAATAAATCGCTATCTCAACTGTTTAAAGAACTGGATGTTGAAGGAGTCGGAGCTGTATCAGGAGATAAATTAACTGAAAAACAAAAATCAGTATTATTTGATTATTTAGCTAAGAAAAAATATCAAGGAGTAAGACTTGATGGATTTGAATTTGGACAACAAGGAGATATGATTTATGTTCCAGACTCAAACCAGGCAAATATAATAATTAACTCAAAAGCTGCGGAAGTAGAAGGGCAAGATATGCCATATCAAACTTCTATTCCAGGAACATTTGAAAAAGCAGTATTAGAGCAAGAAGATATATTTAAAAAATTAATGGACGAAAAAGACTATAACTCGATTATGAATGGTAAGCCAACTCAAAATGCTCAAATTATTTTAGATATGATCGCAGAGTCTTTATATCTCTATAAAGATAGAACAGCATCATTTGATAATTTTATGAGTCATTTTGCTAAAGGTTTAGATACTGTATATCCTTCAAAATTAACGCAAGAACAAATAGCTGCTATTGCAAGAAATGGCATATTTTTAAACAGCTCTACTTTAGGAAAAGTTTTAGGTGGCAGTTTATTTAGAGCAATGACTTTACCATATTCACAATATATGGGAGCTGGTTCTACAAAGAGAAAAGCATTAAAAGCTGGAGATATAGAAGGAGCAAAAATGGCGGAAATGCGACAAAAGTTAAACTTGCAAATGTATTTGAGAATGTTTACTGGAACGTCAAATGCTTTCAGACTTGCTTTGTCAGCTATAAAGCATGATGAAGTTTTTGGAAATATCAATAAAGGCTACATGGAAAATAGTACATATTCAGCATTAAGTAAAAACAAAGCGCCAAAAATAAGAAGATTTGATATGTATAGCCAACAGGATATAGAAGGAGAAGCACAAAGGATGTTAGGTAAAGATAAAAAAGTTCCTAAAAAATATACAACTGCTACAACAAATCCTTTAGTCTTGATGACTCACTATGTAACTAAAGGCATAAAAGGAGCTGGTAGGGGAGCTGGTTTAGTTGCAACTTCTGGAGCTTCAAGAATAATGAGTGGTTTAGACACACTTGTTGGTATGTCTGTAGCGCCAGCTTATGAGTATGCCAGGCTTATGGAGCAAGAGCTTTTCTTAAAAATGAAAGCTGGTTTTGATATGAACGATCCAAGAGTTTTTGCAGAAGCACAAAAGAAAGCGGAAGCTGCATTGACCAGGGCAATGGCTGACGTTGAAATGCCAGATGGATCAATAGTAAAAGGTGGATTTATGGATAGCATCCACGCTAGGCAAGCTATTGATTATGTAAACTTTACTGACGACATTAAGGTAGATAGAAATAAAAGAACAATGGAATATGGAATAAGAAGAGCGCAAGAACTTGGATATACAGAACCAGAAGATATTTTAGAGTTTGCTGAAACTTACATAAAAGACAATGATGAAAATAACTTAGATTATTTTACTGATGCTAGTCAACCTACTGCTCCTAGTTTCTTAGGCATTGGTGGACAAGAAAACGGATTAGACAGATTAGGTCAAAATCTTTTAAATGCGCCCTCGAAAGGGGTTAAGGATTTAACTAGAGCTGCACCTATTATGGGAGTCGTTTTTCCTACAAACAGAACACCTCTTAATCTTGTTAAATCAGCTTTACGTCATCTACCTTTACCAACAAATAGAATAGTTGATTCATATTGGAGGGATATTACATCTGAAGATCTATTCCAAAGAGAAAGAGCTTTAGGAGAAATAGCTACTTCACAAACATTATTTGCTATAGGCATAGGAGCTGTAGCTACAGGATTGGTTGAATTTAGTGGTCCAGATCCTAGCAATCCAAACAAAAGAGAGTTAAATAGATATATGCACAGACCTCCAAACGCAGTAAGGTTTAGGATACCAGGATCACATGAATGGTCACATTGGTATAGCTTAGATATGTTTGATACAGCTAGTTTTATTTTTGGTGCTGTAGGCGGTTATGTTGATGCTATAAAAAGGATGCCACAGGATGATGCTTTTAATAATGCCTTTGATTCAGATGAAGAATTAAACTACAGCGACACAATACAAGAAGGATTTATCTTGGCTAATGCTCATACTTTTAGAACCTTTGATAATTTTGACCAGGCAAAAAATGCTGCTGGCACTATGAGCAGAGCTTTATTATCAACTGTAAAAGAAAATACTGTGGGTTACTTTAGAAAAAGCGTAATGGCTAATGTTGGTAATTTTATAGATTTAATACAAGAATTAAGTAAAGATGATCTAGGTAATTCTAGATATGGACAAACAGGAAAAAGAAATTTATTTGAAATGACTTTAGCTAGATTTGCTAGTATGCCACTTGCTCAATTAAGAACAACCAAAATAGGATTTGATAATAAGAGATACCTAATACGAGAGCATACCAATCAAAAAGGAGAGAGGATGCCATATAGCTTTGCTATAGATCTTGGTAGAGAAATACTTTCTGGTATTCCAGGATTTCAAAGTAATGAGGGTATAGGACAAGTTGACCTTGATCCTATTTATGGAGAGCCACAAGTATATGATTATGCTTTTGGTGCAGAAAGAATAAATAATCCTTTGCTAAGAGCTTTAGTAATGAACATTCATCCTTTAGCAATGTTTAGACCAACTAAAGAAAGAAATGGAATTATATATAAAGAGCTATCTAGGTTGCATGGAGAAGGAGCATATCCAAGATTTAGTACAAAAAATAGTTTAGGTATTCCAGGCTATGTAATGTCTAACCAGGAGTTAAATGAATTTAGACGAATAATGGCTAAAGAAGTAAGAAATGCAGAAGGTCTTACTTTATCTCAAAAATTAGAACAATACTTTAGATCAGATGAATACAGAAGTTTACCTGATTATGACCCTAAACTTAATAAGGATGGTTTACCTAGTGACGCAATATTAAACTCTAAAACTTTATATAAATTAAATGCAGTAAAAGCTATAATAGATGAGTATAGATTAGGAGCAAGAGAAATAATGATAAAGAGATACCCTCATCTACAGCATGAAAGAAATTTAAATGTTATAAAGAATAAAAAGATAAGCCAAGTAAGAAATGATTTCCCAAATCAGATCGAGGCATGGCGATCTATAGTAAACACAGACGTTAGGACAGGGTAATGCCTTTTGCTTCATTTACTGGTACTGGAAACGGAACTACAAAACAATTTTCAATTCCTTTTCCATACGTCAAAAAAGATCATATAGTTGTTGCACTTAATAATGTAGCCAATACTGATTTTACTTTTATAAATGATACGACTATTGAGTTTGATACTCTTAGTGCAGCAACATCTACCCAAGAAGCTACTGGTGCGCCTAAAACTGGAGTAGGAATAGAGATTAGCAGAGATACTCCATTAACTAATGCTCTTGTTGACTTTGTAGATGGCTCTACTTTAACTGCTGCTGACCTGGATACTGCTGTATTGCAATTACTTTACGGAATACAAGAAGCAAAAGATGAAGCTGCTTTAGGTATTCAAAATACACCGCAAGGACAAGACGCAAATAACAAGCCAATCATTAATGTTTCAGATCCTACTAATGCTCAAGATGCAGTAACTAAAGCATTTTTAGAAAGAGTTGGTAGTATTTCTTCAACACAAATTCTTGATGGAACTATTGTTAATGCGGATGTAAATGCTAGTGCTGCTATAGCTGGAACTAAAATATCTCCTGACTTCGGTAATCAAAATATTGCTACATCTGGAACTGTTGATGGAAGGGATGTATCTGCTGATGGTACGAAGTTAGATACGATTGAAACGTCAGCGAAGGACGATCAGACAGGATCAGAAATAAAATCGTTATATGAAGCGGAAAGCGATACTAATGCTTTTACTGATGCCTTGCTTGCAAAGCTAAATGCCATTGAAGCAAATGCGACTACCGATCAGACAATAGCTGAAATCAAAGCACTTATAGCTGGCAGTCCCTTAGATAGTAGTCATCTTGCAAACAATTCGGTTGGCACAGATGAAATAACAAATAGCTCAGTTACAAATAACAAGTTAGCAGATGCAGAGCTACAGACTTTAGCAACTATGCAATCTGGCACAGCTTCTAAATTAGCCGACACAACTGCTCTTACATCTGACATAGCAGATCTTAACCAGTTAGATGGTATGCAGAAAGCAACAACTATAACTGATGACGATACTAAGTTTCCTACAAGTGGTGCAATCGTAGATTATGTAGCTGCACAATTAGCACCTATTGGTGGTTTGGAAGCAATAGCAAATGAAAATTCTTTTCCTAATACGCAACCACAATCAGGTGTAGTTATAAGTATTGCTGATGCTGGCGGTATGGCAGTAGCATCCGATGGAACCGCATCTGGTCAGACAGTAGGTGGTACGACAGTAAATATATCTGGTATTGCTACAAACTTTCGTGGATCTAGTGTTGCTGCTGGCGTTAGATTTCTTGTCGTTTCTACAGGATCAGGTCAAAACTATACATACCATAAAGCAACTCTTAAAGAAGATGACCTGGTAAGTCTTAGTGGAGATATAAATGACTTTGCTGAAAGATACAGAGTAGGTTCTAGTTTTCCTACAACTAATAATGACTCTGGAGATTTATTTTGGCATACAACTTTAGGTAAGTTATATGTTTACAACGGAACTACAAGTGCATTTGAAGAAACACAAAGTATTGGTAACTTCTTTATATCTACACTTAGCCCTGCATTTGATGGCAGTACTACAAACTTTACTCTCAGCAATGCACCTACTTCAGCCCAACAAGTACTACTAATAATAGAGGGTGTATTACAAAAACCCAACGCTGGTACATCTACTCCAGGAGAAGGATTTGCTCTAGATGGTTCAACAGTTAAGCTGGCTGCTGCACCTCCTACTGGTGCAAGTTATCACGCTGTCGTAATGGGTTCTACTGTAAATATTGGAACTCCAAGTGACAATACAGTAACAAATGCAATCCTACAAAACAATTCTATATCAACACAAAAAATACAAGACGAAGCTATAACACTTGCAAAATTAGAGCATGGTACATCTAGCAATAATGGTAAATTTTTAAGAGCTAATGATGGTGCAGACCCTAGTTATGAAACTGTAGATACATCAAGGATGAAAGATCCTGCTGGCACTACAATCGTTGATACGTTAATTAATGGGGAATTTCGTGTACATGGCAAATTTAGTTTTGATAGTGATAACAGCAATGTTTATTCAATAGATATACAAGCACCAAGCGCATTAACTAAAGACAGTACATTTACTTTGCCAGAAGATGGGAGTGCAGGGGAATTTTTAAAAACAGATGGCAATGGAAATTTAAGTTTTGCAAAAGCATCTTCCCCAGAAGTCTATGGATTTAATACAGATAGCAATGGTAACTTAATCGTGACAAGCACTAATGGCGGTGTGGACAATATATCTGGGACAGATTATGATAACTTTGAAGATGTTATTTTTGCAGCTACAGGATTTACCTTTAGCATAAATGCAAATGGTAAGCTAATCGCAACTATCTAACATGGCAACTATTGATCTCGGCAAAATTAAATTAGTCTGGCGAGGTACTTACAATAACTCAACTGCTTATACTGTTGAT
>VTLG01005374.1_pt1 | contig 18720 bp, 13 predicted proteins | sample 4694571 | NCBI WGS metagenome assembly VTLG01 (sample SAMN12604809, study PRJNA352737) | marine metagenome | biome: ENVO:00000447; feature: ENVO:00000209|ENVO:00000569|ENVO:01000036; material: ENVO:00002151; isolation source: viral sequences binned using virsorter ...
CATAACCGCCCCAGCCGCCAGAACCTGCTCCTGCTAAGATAAGATAATCTACAGTGAAAGTAGGTTCAATATCTCCACTACCTTTTAAATTTTTCCAAACATTTGCATTATTAGTTGCATCGCTACAAACCCAAGCATTGCCTGATGTTTTATTAATCCAGAGATGGCCTGTACCATCTGCAGGGTTTGTAGTAACTAGAGGGTTAGAAGTTGCAATAGTAGTACCAGTTAATCCTCCAAAAGTATCAGCAATTACGGATTCCCATGAAGCACCGCCTGAACCATTAGCTCTTAAATATTTAGTAGCAGCTTCATTACCATTAGTTGTTGATTTTATTACAGTTCCTTCTGGAGTAGAATCGACAGTATCAAAGCTAAGTACACCAGAACCATCTGTCTTTAGGAATTGACCAGCATCACCATCAGTTACAGGTAAAGTTAAATTAAAACTAGCGTCACCTGTAGTATTTTGACTTTTTAAAGTAACTGTAGCATTATCATTAGGTGTTTTTAATTTTATTTCAGACATTAGGGTTTAGGATTGTCAGATTTTACTTTGTCAACGGCTTCGACCCACTTGTTAGTACCGTTCTTTTTGTCCCAATAAAGTAAATCTAATTGATCTCCTAGACTGGGATATTGTCTTTTTCGTTGGAATTCTTGATTGTTATATTCAGTTGTTAATTCTGCTAGTTTTGCGTCTATTGCGGATAAACTAGGAGCAGCAGCTGTATTATTAGGAAACCAAGTTAACGTGCCATCTATATCGATTGCAAAACCTCTATTAGTTGGGACTAATGCGTGTACAGCATCAGATCTATTAGGAGGCCTATGATTAGCTACTGTCATGGTGTGTACTCCATTACTATCATTTGAGCGTATCTACTCTCTCCACCGAAGTACCAAGTACCTCCGCTATTATTTCTACACTGCATTGTAAAAGTATGTTCGTTAGTACTAGGTATATCTAAGAATGTAAGTTGTGCAATATTTCCTCTTGTAAACATATCTGCGTTTTGAGATTGAGAGATGTTTCCTGATCCTGCTTCATAATCAGCTGTTCCTGATACAACTCTTTTAAATCTAATACCACCTGAAGCAGCTCCACTTACTTCGTACTGTCCGCTATACCACCACAAGAGTTTATTGCTTGCTGATTCAGGTGTCATCGTAATACTCAGGCCAGTAAAATCATGCCAAGAACCTTGCTCACTAGCACCTAAATTCATAGTGTTTGTTGACTGATCTGTTTTAACCTGAACTATTTTACCTCCAGCAGCTGCTGCTGCCCACGAAGGTGCACCACTTGCTAAAGTGAGTACTTGACCGTCTGTACCTTTTGCTAATCTTGCCCAAGCATCTGCCCCAGTTCCATAGATAATATCTCCAGAAACTATAGATAGATCTGTCTTAGCAGCTCCAACAGTATCATTAGGTAGTGTTACAGCACCAGTAAGTGTAGTAGTACCGTCTACTGTTAAATCCTGTTCAACTGTTGTATTACCACTGGTATCAAATGTTAGAGCATCATCTCCAGTGGTATCTTGTATTTTATTTACTTTTAATGTACTCATATCTTACCCCTTATTTGCGATAAGATCAGCTTTCCAAGAATCATGAACTGTTGAAGTCCATACTGTATTTGCAATTCCTTGAACCTCTGTAGATTCAGAACTTACATCAGTTTGTGTATAAGTATCATTTGATTTATCTGATAATCTACCAGGTACTAATACTTTTCTATGAAATGAACGGCTAATTTCTTTACCGTCTTCTTTAATTACTGTCGCATCTCTTATATGAATATGCTTGAAATCACCTACGACTTCAATGCGATCAGAAGTTGTTGTTTTAGTTAATGCCATTAAGTACACCTATAGTGGAATGTTGCATGTAAGTGGACTGATCCAGTTGGAAGATCCGGCCAACTTGAAGTATTACTATCATAATCTCTATTATAAACTCTAAATTTTTGTGAGTTAGCTTGTTGTACTCCGACCATTGCTTGATGATCGCCATCAGCAGTAACTCCTTCAGTAGTAATACACCAACCGCTTCCAAAAGTTGTTGTATCTTGAGTGAAAGGTAAACCACCTACATAGAAACCAGCCCGATTACCAGCAGAAGCTGAATTAGAACTTTGATTTGCCATCATGTTGATGAATACTACATTACCTATTCTTGTATACTTTCCACTGTTTTCACTACCATAAGTTGCCTGAGTTGCGTCTTCACCGCCCCAGTCCTCAATTGTAGGAGTGAATGTACCTTCTTCATACCAGTCAAGTAGTTCAGATCCTAATGAAGTTCCTGATACTGCTGACTGGGTGTTGGCACTAAAATCAACCCCGTGACCTGCTGTTCCTATAACTAGGTCTCCATCAGCAACAGTGAAACTGTTTGTACCTGATGTTGTTGTTGGATCTGTAGATACAGTAACCCATTCCATACCATTGCTAGTATATTTGAGATATTTATCTGTACCAGAAGGATCAGCATGAATATTTAGCTTGGATTCCTCGATAGTATCATCTTTAATATCAGCATTGATTATCTTGGCGTCTTCTATTCCGCCTTCGACTAATCCGGTAATCGTACCGTTACCGTTAATTGTTATTGGCATAATTATAAAATGTGAAGTGTTCTACCTGCAGGGACAGTAACTGATTTATTAGCTGCTATCGTCATAGGTCCAGGGAACATTGCGTTGTTAAGAGCACCTATCGACCAGTCGGCACTGATTTCAGCTGGGCATTCAATTCCCTGTGCTTGTATTGCAAGTGTTGCTGTTTGATTACCTGTTACAGCTAAAGTAGATCCATCAAATGTAAGGTTAGCTTCACCATCTAGTTCTGTGGTTGTAGCACCTATAGTTGTTAATCTATTAGCTGTTTGGTTATTAAGAGCTGTGATAGTACCTGCTGATTGATCTACCCAACTAGCGGCACCTGCTGTAGTTGCAGATAGAACTTGACCATTAGAAGTCGGAGCTGCTGCAGGTAAAGTTATTGTATAATTACTAGTAACTCCATCATCTGGGACTGTAATTGATACATGATTAGGGGAAGAATTACTTTCGTTTAATCTTAACGTACCAGCGTTGGTACTATCTGGACCTTGAATATCTACTACTCCATACAAAGTTGCAAGGTCGTCCTGAAACTGAGCAATAGTAGTAGCAGCAGCATTTAGTACTACAGCGTTTCCACTAGTAGTAGTGATATTAACGTGTCCTGCAGTACCAGAAGAAGGTGTTTGTGCTGCTAGTGTAATTCCAGTGCCATCTGAATATAGTGCTCCATCTCCATCGGTACCAACTTGTACTTTTTTATTATCTAGAAAAGTAGCATCTCCTTCTGATTTCCAATCTTGATTAATCTCTACTTTTGGAGTAGAACTGTTATTGAAAGTTACAAAAGTATTAGGACTACCACCTGAAGTATGTTTGAAGGTTTGGATAGGGGCACAATACTGAATACCGCTGGAAATTCCTGCATCTATAAATGCAGTACTACCAGAGTTACTATAACCAGCAAAGAATAATCTACTCTCAGTACTACCAGTACCTAATGCACCATTAACAACTTCAAAACCTCTATTATTACCTGTACCATCGGTTTTGAAGTTCATACCGGTTAGAGTACCATCACTAGGATCATTTGTGCTGATCCATCCCGTCATATTGGTAGCACCAGTATTTACATACCTTAGTATTGCAGGACAATCTTGATGGGGTGTAAACTCAATTGTTGTTTGACCTTGACCACCATTATTAGTTACTCCATCACTATAAGTTACCCATGCACTACCATCCCATTTTTGGATAGTAAATGGATTACTATTAGCACTACAGTTATTAATAAATTTATAAGTTTGACCTGGGTTAACCTTTATAGAAGGATCATTTACTGAGCTTAGGCCACCACCTGTAAATACCCAATGATCTGTACCACTATTAGTTATAGTAAAATCAGTAGACGCTGAATCGGTAACAAGATCTATAGTACCATCACTGTCTTCATACGTAGCTGTAATGTTTGTTTCAGTATTACCTGTAAACATCGCACCTACAATATCTTGCACCGCTTCAGTAGTTAAACCTGTATCAGCACCCCATGTAAGTCCAGAAGCTGTAGAACTATCAGCTTTCAATACTTGGCCATCAGAACCTGCACCTAACCTAAGTGGGTTAGCGTTACCTTGTGCTACAAGTATATCACCTTTAGTAGTAACAGCTGATTTCTCTACTAAGTTACCTGTTGCTGTTACACCTGCTTGCCAACTAGAACCATTATATACTTTTAACTCATCAGCTGTTGAGTCAAATGCTAAGTCACCTGCAGCTAATGCATTACCTCCACCATCTGTTGTTGGTGGGTTAGGATCAAAGTCATCAACTTGATAGAGATCATTGAAATTCTCTACAGCAGTTAGATTTGAAGCAACAGTATTAACATTTGCTATATTATTACCAACGTTATTTATATTAGTAGCATTTGTAGCACAAGTATCTAAATCAGCTACAATATCAGTAGTTGCTAGTGTATTTAAATCAGAGACAACATCAGTAGTACCAAGTATAGCCATGTCAGCTACACAATCTGTAGTACCTAATATAGCCATATCAGCAACACAATCCGTGGTGCCAAGTATGGACATATCCTCTACAGCAGCAGTCGTTCCTAATCTTTCTATTTCCGTAAGTTTACCAGCTACAGCTGTTATTTCAGTAGCATTAGGTGTTAATCTATGGAAGGTATAAGTATGAAGTGTTGTGGTTGTTTCCACTATCATACCGTTACCAGCATCGTAAGTAGTACTATTCGCTAATCCATTTATTGTAACTGTAGCACTATTTCCTACGTTACCGTTTGATATAGTAGCTACGCCGCTACCGTTTGATGTGAGATCATTAGCAAGGGTTTTAACACTAATAAGAGTACCGGCACCATTATTAACATCAGGGTTAGCGTTTGGGAAAGAAGTTTCGTTTGCTATAGGTACGAAACCACCTACATCATCTACAAGGTCAATAATACGTGCATCTATTGCAGCTGTAGTAGCTACCTTATCATCAGCAGCAGACCATGTTTCACCTGATTGAATTTCTTCTACTGTATCTTTTCCGTAGAATATTTCACCTGCTCTTTTACAAGAATATACTTGTGTATTACTAGTTGATGTGCTAGCAGTTTTAATAGCATTACCTGTTATAGATCCTGCTGAAACTGATCCTGTTGCTGTTACGTTACCAACTGTTTCTATATTACCTGTAGCACCTTTAATTGAAGCTTTTTCATCTCCTGACGCATTCTGAACTGATAACCCATCTGAATTGGTTAATACCTCTAATTTACCTAGTAAACCAGTATTACCTATTACCATGGCATTACCGGATAAATTCAAAGCATCCCCACCTACCTCGTTTAAACCTCCTGAATTTATGCAACCTGTTTCAAAGTTTATTTCTAATGTCTCAGATCCAGCTGCATTATTAACTATAAGCTTTTTACCACTACTACCAGGACTTATGGTTACATTATCTTTTAAAGTAGTAGCACCATCTACATTTAATGTAGTATCAAAATCTACTGCTCCAGCAACGTCTAGTGTACCAGAAAGATCTACTGAAGGAGTCCATTCAACTGTGTCTCCGTCAGTACCTGTTTGCAGTACTTCTCTTGCATTACCATCTTTTAATTTACTGACTACTATATCTGCTGCTGAGTTAATGTCAGCATTAACAATGGTATCATCTTTAATTTTAACTGACGTAACAGCACCAGTGTCAATATGTTCAGCTAAAATCTTTTGGTTTTGTTGTTCTTGACTATGATATAATGATTGCTCAACTACTGTATTTAAATCTTTAGCACGTATAGCTGTACCAGCTGCAAATGCAACTGATGCTGTATCAACAACTGAATCCCTATAAACCCTTACAACAACGTTGCTCTTAGGGGCACCTGAAGATTCTTGAACTGTACTATCGACACCGTTTGTGTTATTAAATTTTATTCTAGCACTTGGAGATGTTTCAACAGTATACCTATTAGCGGCCTGTGTAATACCATCCAAAGCTACTTTAACTTCTGAATTTGTATTAGTGGTGGTATTTGTTTCTTCAATTGTGGGGAATGTATAATCAAATTCTAATTTACTACCATTCCCGTTGGTATCATTATAGGTTGTAGCCATTAGTTACTTACTCATTTGTAGGATTCTGTCAGTTTGTTCTTTATACAACTGATTCTTAGACCTTCTGTTTTCTAATATTGACTCAGTTTGCTTTTGTTGTATTTGTTGTACATCAAGATCTTGTCTCATCTTAGCCCAAGCTATATTCTGAGCTTCTTTAATTATACGTCTGATTTGATCGTTATGAGGATAAGCCTTCATAGGATCTAAATGTGCTTTACCACTAGCTTTATCACGATTCATTTGTTCGATAGAAGCTTGTATATTAGGATCTGCAGCTAACTTATCTAGCTTTGCTTCTAAGTTTTGCTCACCTATATATCTTTGATATCGGGATCTAAGTTCTGGACTATCTGTTAGATCAGTCCCGTCTGGACCGTAGTACGTTGACATTCTTAAATCATAACCACTATCAAATAGGAGCTTCCTACCTGGACCTTGGTCTAAGTTGAAATGTACAGGACTGAACATATTGAACATCCTGGTTGGGAAATCGTAATTTCTAATTGGTTTACCGTTTAGCATATCGTACTTAGTAGGTAATGGTTTTGGTGATAATACTTCAGCGTATAAATTTCTATTACGGAAAGCATCTCCCCAACCTGTATTCAATTCCTTCATATGAGGATTAAATAGTTTACCTAATTCATTCCTAAGTCCTGCTAAAGGTACTACATTATTTAATATACCTGCTGTAATCTTAGCTGTTTGACCTTCTTTACCTGCGAAAAGATCTACAAATTGTCCTAAACCTGTTAAATAAGTCTTACTTGTGGCAGCCTGAGCTATAACTAGAGCTAATTTTTGGTATTGAGTTTTTACCCATTCTTCTCCCATACCATCTAAATGGTCGCCTACATCAGCGATACCAGCTAAGATTTGGTTGAAAGGTTCGAATGAATCGTAGCTAACCCATACACCACCTATATTTATGCTTCTAGGTTTATAACCAGCGTCTATCCACATTTGTCTTTGTTGCCTATTTGTAGGTCCATTACCTGTTAGACCGCCTTGTAAGAAGTGCATACCAGCCATGCTGATTACACCTGTACCTATAGCTAACCTACCTCTTTGTAATGCCTGAGCATTCATCAATTCTTCTGCAGAATTAATACCATATTTTTGAACAGAAGCTAGATTTTTAGGATCAGCAAAGGCTATGTCATTCCATTCTTTTACTAAGAAGTTAAATCCTGGAGTATGCTTAGCTGTTAAAGCTAATCCATTGACACCAGTTCTAGCAAATAGGAAGAATGGTTTAGCCCATGGTTGAGCATTAAAGACATCATTTAAACCTTTAGAGAAGCCTGTTAGTTCTGTTGTAAGTGTAACTTCACCTCTAGCAAATTTAGTAGCATCATCAATTATACTACCATCTGTACCAAATATTTGACTATAGAATCTATCTTCACTTGATTTAATTAAATCTGGAGTTATCTCTGTAACCTTACCATTATTGAAAAGGTCCATAGCTTCACGCATAGCCTTTTCTCTCATCTTAGCTCTACCTAAAACATATGAAAATGTTTCATCCATAGATGCCATAATTTTAGTTGAGTAGGTAAGGAATCTACTATCATTAGCCTGTCTTGCTGTGTTTGCTATATGGAATGCAGCTTTATCACCATTAGTAGCTCTTCCACTGTTTTCAATCCAATCAGCAAACATATCCCACTGTTCATCAGATCTAGTATATTCAGCGAAACGTGATTTAACAGTGGCTACATCTCCAGCCCAATAAGAATTAAGTCTACTTTTAAAGAGAGTGAAGGCTTCTGGTATAACTTCACGCATTGCATTCATGGATGCTAGAGCAGCTCGCATTGTTTGACCATCACCACTTAAACCAGCTCCTAATGCTGTTGATACAGGTCGTAGGAAGGTTGCAGTGGATGTACCCATAAGAGCCCTCATAGCCGTTTTAGGGCCACTTAGAATGCTATGGATCATCATACCTTGCATCTCTTTTACCCATAAGGCTTGCTTATATATACCTTTCTTACCTTCTCCACCTCTTAGTTTACGTTTAATGTAATTATCAAAGTCTTCTATGTTGCGTATATCATCACTCATAGAGATCGTTTCAAAGATAGCTTTAAACAAATCATCATTATCACTCTGACCTGCTACCTTTAAAGCAAGTTGAAAACCTTCAACTGTACCTTGTACTTCACCATCTAATGATTCTACAACATACTTTTTCTGTAAACTCTTTACACTTCTAGGGCTTTTACCAGCACCTAAGTTTCTGAATTCTTCAGATTGTATAATTTTAGCTCTTTTTAATTCAGTAACAACTGTAATGAATTTCTCTTCTAAACCTTTTGTTATACCATCTGTAGCATTTACATCTACTACATCAAATAATTCTCGTCCTGCTAATGCTTGATCTCTTAATTCTCTAGCAAGAGAACCAAGTAAAAGGTCACCGGCTACTACGTTCTTAGCAGACCAATGAAGCATTTCATCTGGAGTACCTAAGTTAACTCCTGATGGAGCTTCAAAGTATTCAGCTAGATATTCAGCAGGTGATTGATCTGCAGCTTCTCTACCTAATCCAGTCCTTTGCCATTGTTCTAAAGCTTCACCATAAGTATCTTTCATGGTGGTTTGGCCGTTTTTAATAGCTTCTATATCAGCTTTAAATTTAGCAGTACTTCTTAGTTGCTTATATAAATCAGTTAGAATCTCTTCTGTAGATCCTGTAGCAACAGCTCTTTGTAAACCTGCGGGTGTAGTTACAGAGCCAGGAGAACCGTTTTCAGCACCCCATTCAGTTAGTTGCCTCTTCCTACCATCTAAAGCATCTTCTATAGTTTCCTTTGAAGTAGTAACGCCTTGATGACTATCAGCAGCGTCTTTATGTCTCCAGCCACTATACTCATCAGGTTTCTCTATTAAATCTATCTTACCTCTTTCTACTATCTGTGCATCAACACTTTGTTGTCTTGCCGCACCTTTTGCGATACCTTCCTCAGCAGCATCTACTGTTCTGCCATCAGGTAGTATCATCTTTTTACCTTTACCTAATATTCTAAATATACCAGTAGCTAGTTCACCTATACCCATACCTTCTACAACATTCTTAAATGTCTTAACAGTAGGGTGGTCTGAATCGTTAGTAGTTAGTGGTGTATCAATGAATCCGTACCTATCCCTTAGCATTTGTAAGGCATTGGCATCTTGGGAGTATTTAGATACTAAGTCTGTAGCAGCACCAACTGCAGCACCTCTAGCCCATTGATTAGCTACAAGTCCTCCAGCCCATGTTACTGCTCTTCCAGCTCCTGCTGCTGTTGCACCTACTCCTAATACTGGTGCAGCTTTAACAATAGCAAGACCCATTGTACCAAAGTGAGTAGCACTTCTTATAAGTCCTCCCCACCATGTTCTCGTTTCGATTGGGTTAGCGTCATCAACAAACCAATCATCCCATTCAGTGTTATAACCTTCTTCGGTTTTTGACTCTTCTTGTATTTCTCCAGTTGCGGTATCAAGTACACGTTCACCTAGAGTAACAATTGAAGATGCAGTGTCTTGCACACCACCACCAAATGCTGATTGTAGTTCTTTAACGACTCCTCCTATACCCCAATTTTCTGCATTACGAGGATCATCTCTTTCAGCTTGTGCTTGTTCAGCTTCAGCTTCTGCTACAGCAGCTGTTTCTGCAGCTACTTGTGCTGCCTGTTGATCCTGATTTATTGATTCTTGTAGCTCGTCAGCCTTAGCTCCTGCTACGTCTTCATCTATAAATTTAGGATTAAATCCAGATTGCATATTACTACCTTAGTAAAGTTTATTTTAACTGTCTATAGCCGTAGCTAATGGTCCAGTTGATTGTTGCCAATTACCACCTTCTTGCTGACGCCTTATAGTTCCTCTAGCTTCATTACCCGCCTTGGAGGGCCATGCTAAGCCTAAACTTTTCAGCAATTCATACATAGTACCACCTGATACTGGGGGTAATTTTTGTGATTCTAATTGAGCATTGAGTATGTCTAGGGCAGTAACACCTCTTTGTCCACGAGCTAATTGATGGTATAATAATGGTATCTCTTTAAAAGTACCTGCTTGTATATCTTTAACTACTTGTTTAAATGTATCTTCTGTACCAGGTATGATATCAGTTGTTATAATATTTTTATTTGTTGAAATTGATCTTTCAGCTGTTTGAAGGTTTTGCTTGTAAGTTATATTAGGATCAGCTACAGAACCTAAAGTTAATCCCCAAGTTTGATTTTGTACTTGAGATTCGGTTAATGCTAATGCAGCTTCTAATGCTTTTGCTTTAGAAGGCTGGGTTTTCAATTGTTCTAAATAAGCTTGTTTGAAGTATTTCTTTGCATTATATTGAACTGTTCGGAAATCTGCAGATTTTTGAGTACTGTTTCTTTCATTATAGAATCTATCACCAACATAACTATCTATTATACCGGTAGCTACACCCATGGTATCTGAATCTATTCCTGTTAATAACCCGTCCTTTTGAAAACCTTTCCATAAATTAACTTTATTTTGATCGGTAAATGAATTAATTTCAGCATCAGTAATAGGTATACCTAATTTACGTTTAGCATTTAAATCCATTTCTAATAAGTAATCATCACCTTTTTCAGCTGTAAGTAATGTTTTTAAGCCTTCTGGTATTGGTATGTTTTGATGCTGCTGTCGGAATTGCAGTACTTTTTGAAATTTATATTCCTCAGTTATTGGCCCTTCCATGGCTTTAATCTCTTGATTCATCGTGTAGATGAAAGCTTCTTGATCTAAAGTATCCCGTGTTTTCTTAGCTGCATTTGCATTCTTTTGAAGATCTTTTACTTGCTCATCCCAATCTTCAAATTCATCTGGGTAGTTTTCAGATAAGGAAACTTCTCTACCTTGCTGACCATCATGAAGAAATGTACGATCTGGTAATTCAGCTACTACAGCTATAGGAAGTTTACCATCTTTTACTTCTTGAAAAAGCGATTCTTTAAGAAATTTAAAGCCCTCTTTCTGTGTACCAAAGAAATTAGCATTATTACGGGAGAGCTCCATCATACTGGAGGCTAATTGCTCTGGTTTATTTAAGGCTACATTTATAATAGCCTCTGAATACTCCTTCTTTTTATTTGTATTCCACTCAGCATTAGCTGTAGTCTGCCTGTCTTTTAACCAAGCAGCTTCTGCCTTTTCATATATGGGCCAAAACTCTTCTTTTAAGAAATCATCATTAGCCCAATTAACAGGATCCAACCCGTGCTGTACAAGATATTCTCGTAAAAGAGCTTTGTTAGTAGCATAGTCTCCAGTTTGTGCTGCTGAAGCAAAGGTATTCTCACCAATTTTAATATGGTTAAGCTCTCCAGCTGCTAATGCTTGTTTAAATTTAGGTATTAAATTACGTGCATTATTATTAAGCCAGCCTTGTTTAAGTAATTTAGTATCGTAGCTTGATAAATCCCTTACTCTATTAGCAAATGCTTGGGCATTAGGATCTACGATACCATTTACAGTACCAGCCTGTTCAATTCTAGAAGCAATTGTATCTCGATAAGCATGTTCTGAAGCTTCTTTATCTAAACCTTCGAACCTTGCTTTAGCAACTAGGGGAGAAACAGGATACTTAGAAAGCTCATTAGCTAATTCATTACGAAGCCTATTCTCCCTTCTATCGCCATGTTCTTTGATATGTTTAGCTGCAGTCGGAGCAAATTCTAGAAATTGATTTACTAAGTTTTTAGTTTGATTTGCGTTAGCTATGCGTTGCTGATCGTTTCTTTTTCTTTGAGCTTCAACATTCTCATCTCTTTGATCCCACTCTTGATGACGTTGTTTCATCAGGTCGGTATAATCTGCTATCTTAGCACCACCATCATAGGTGTCAAATCTGTTTTGAGTCATTAGTTAACCTCCACTACTTACTTCCACCGGAAGTTGCTGCCATTACACTAGCTGCTGTACCTACTACACCTAATACATCACCTGCAAAGGCTGCACCAACGCTGCCCAGAACTGGTTTAGGAGGTGTAACATCACGTACAGGCGGTAGCCATATCTTGGTGTATGCATCTTCTTTGTCTGCTGTAGCTCTACCTCTAGCAGATCTAACACCTGCCATGTAGTCTTCTCTAGCATCTGTAAGTTTAGATCCTTGATCTGCATAGAACCTACCAAGAGCACCAAGCTCCATTTGACCAATTCTTCTGATAGATCGGCCAGTTTGACCTGAAGCCATTAGATCTCCATACTTACTATTCTGGAAGAAGTCAATTAGTGTTTCTTGATTCTCCTGAGCTATAGCATCTTTTTCTCTATTTAGTTGATGTTGAGCACGGGAGTAACTTGCTGCTAGACCCATGTCAATTGCGCTAGTTTTACGATTAAACTGAGCGACTTGTGTTTTATAAAGCGAGTGCTTTTGAAGGTTCTCTCTTTCTTGAACTTTCAGTTGATAGCCATACTGTCTAGCTGCTGCTTTATTTTGTTGGTGAACTGCTGCTGCTCCTGCGCACACGGCAAAACTCTATAAAGGACAATTGATTAGGCCCGAATGGTAGTTCCCGAAGGAATTTGAAACCTAAAAATTTGAGTAGTTTTAAGTGGACTTTGTTGCGTTTATCTACAACATTCCATAATAGCGGTTCAGGTCTACTCTCAACCCAACGCTTTGCTTCTCTTGCGAATGTAAGTGGGTATTCATGGATAGCTTCTGTACAAAGCATCCATATAACACCACCTTCATCCACTCCAGCCATTCCGGCAGTCTTGCCGTTTGGCACTTCAAAATATATACAATCACCTTTCTTTGCTTCTAGTACTAAATAGGTTAACGGGTTAGCTCCATGGCCTTCTGCAACCTCTCTATAGTCATCTGGACGTAAATTAGAGGCCACTTCAATAGCAGCCTCCAATGTAATTGGGTGTGTGTACTGATCTAATTTAGACACGTCTGTAGAATTTGGTGGTAAAGTCTCCTTCCCATGACATAGAGTATAGGGTAACTGGAGACGGGTGAGATGATTTAAGACTTAAAGTTAAATTAGTATTCTTTTCATACGTTGGTACAGTCTGGACAACTGTTTCTGTAAAGTCTACTTGGTTAGCATTATAAGCATCAGCTTTAGCTGGTTCCCAAGTTTCGGTATAATCTGGTTTACCTATACGTTGTACTAACGTATCATATAGACCGGACTTACCCATGTTTAGATTAACTCTATGTATAATTAGAGATCCTTGTACATCACTTCTAATATTCTCTCCAGATTGCGTTGTATAGTAGAATTTAGGGAACTTAACTTCCATGTCAAATAGATAACCTACTATTATATCATGGCCTGTCCAATCTCCATCCCATTCGATATTATAATTTCCTGGGTTACCTACAACACTAGCTAGCTGATAACTACCTATAAGATCTGAATCTTGAGCAGCTTGTGAAGATGATGAAGTAGAAGAAGCTTTATGGCAATAAACTGCTAATTGTTTAGTACTGTCAAATCCATCTGGTTTTGTGAAACCTGTTCTTTTAGTCGTACTAGAGTAACCTAATTGAGATGCTGTTATAAGTTTAGAATTATCGAAATGTAAAGTATATTCAACGTCATCTGTAGTATCTGTTGTATCAAAATCATCAGTTACAGTACGTGTTTCAGTACTTAATTTAAGATCAAATTTTTGTAATACATCATTACTACCATTTCTAACAACAGCGTATAAAGCATCATCTAATACAGTATGATACTGAACGTTCCCACTCAGCTCCCATGTGAACCAAGATTGTAATAACCTTTGTTCTCCGGTATTAAAATATTTATACCCATACAAAGTAGAAGAATTTTTTTCGCTAAAAAATATAAGTCCATTCTCTTTTGAATTAGATATTAGTGCTAAATCTTTATTAAATAAACTAGAAACAATTTTACTTTGTTCAACTACTAAAGGTTCTCCCTCTCTTTGAACTCTTGTTATTTCAAAGAAACGTGAATTTTTACCTGCATTATCTAACCAACCAATAGTAGTACCTAATGAAATTGGAGATGTAGCTGAATTAAAATTATAAGTACATAGAGAATTAATCTTAGCAGTTTGTGGATTTAAGATGTCACTATCTGTAGCACATAAGAATTGATTAGTTTTAGTAAATAATACTAATCCACTGTTTGTTTGAATACCATCGTATATAACAGCAGGTTTATCAGAACTACAGGATAAATCTATATGATCTCCATTAGAATAAGTCTGTGCAGTACGTGCCCAAAAATTATAAAAATCTCCTGGCCTAGACATAACGACATGTTCATCGCTTAATAGTATTAACCTATTTCTCCAGAATAGCATTTTAGATATCTTCTTACCTACAAAGCTAGCTCTAGGGTTAGTACCAGAATCACCATCAGTAGTACCTGCGCCACAATTTTCCCAGGGAATATGATCTACTTCAAAGTAAATCTTATCTGCTGTACCTGTTACAGCACCAGCAGCAATGTTTTGACTTGGATCCCCACTATCAATTTTTCTGATAATCCTAATGGGCATTGTTTCCTTATCATATTCTATAAACTCATCCCATTTAGGGCACTCTTCCCACACCCCTGGTCCGTCTTTATCATCATTACCAAAGAACTTTACATAGTAATCATCTTCATCATCTTCTGCATTAGAAACTCTAACTCTATAACCATGTTTACATTGTTGCGGTAATTCTTCTATTTTCTTACAACTATCCCCCATAACTGACATTAATTCATTATTAGGGTTTGAAATACTAAATGCAGAGTTTCTTTTTATATGAAGACCGTTACCTATATGAGTTATATCAGCATCAGTAAAATTACCTCCAGCTACAATTTCTGTTTCTAAATCTCCTAGAATACTTTCAGCAGATACTACAGTCTTACTATCAAATGGTGTAGGTAATGGTCTAGCTAAAGCTAAGTTAGCTTGTACTTTAGATACAGTACCAGATGTAACTGTTATTTTGTATCTAGCATTTTTCATCCAAATATCAAAAGAGTCACCTTCTCTCCAACCTTCTCCACCATATAGTAAATCAACAGTAGTTGTATAACGACAATAGTATGCAGGTGAACTTTCATCTGATTCAGGCATTGCTGTGCCTAGAGTAGTTATACGAAAATAAAGATTCTTTCTATCACTAGCATTACCACCATTAGCTGATACACTTATAGAAAAACTAGCTCCATTAGATTCAGCAGAATCCATGCTATCAGCATGGCTTACTGAGAATATTTTAGTACCTACATTAGGACAGTAGCTATCTCCACGTATACCTGTACCCTTATAGCACGGATATGATCCACCACTTCCAGGTAAGTTTCCATTACTAGGCCAAGTATTTCCATTGTTTTCACATGAATTACTTGTATCTATTTCCCTTTTTATATCTAATCGAGTTGCTTTATAGACATCAGTTGTGTTGTTATTATCGAAAATATTTAAGCCATACTGATTAGCATAAGCAACCTTTTTTAAATCAACAAAACATTCATGTTGTCTTGCAGGGGATTTAGTAGCAGACATTGCTACAGTAGTTTTAGTATGTGATGCTCCGTTATTGTCAAAATTAGCTCTATTATTTATGTAAGTATAATCATTCAATGTTAAAGTTTGAATATCATCATCTTTATTATGATTAAGATATGCCTTCAGTTTAGCTTCTGTTGCTGTAGAGTTATAGATAACTTGTGCTTCAGCTCCAGCTGCTAGAGTATAGCTTCCATTTGTAACAGAAGATCCACTAAATATTTTTACAGCACCAGTTCTATCTATTTGCCCTATGTATTGCTCGTTCTCATCTCTATAATAACTGAACCACTTACCATCTGTAGCTGCACTTATATCAGATACTAAACGACTTCCAGGCCTTTTAGTTAAACCTTCAGTAATATCTGTTACAACATTCTGAGCTTTAGTAACTTGACCAGGTAGTTTCAACTCGTCCGGCTGTTGCGATATACCTCCATTGACAGTAGGTATCGTTTGTGTAATACTTGTCATTAGCGTGTTAATACGTTGTATGGTTGATACGGTTTATAATAAGAATCATGTGGCCAACCCATATAACTGTAATCACCTTGGCTACATTCATACTCCATACAAATAGCTCTAGCTGCTGCTTCTTGCTGTTGTAATAATTGGACTAATTGTGGATTAGATACTAATTGAGTAGCAGCTCTAACTGAAGCTCTGTAAGTTATATATCTTTGGAATGGATTAGGTAGATCTTCAAAAGCATATAATGTTACAACATCTATATATAAATCATTATCAAATTCATCAGTATGGTCCACTAAATCATATAGTCTTCCATTACGAATAACAACATCTTTAGTATTATCATGATGGTCAGCATGTAAATCCCAACGTAAAGTATTTACTGGTAGTACTGCATGTTTATTAACATCTGGAGTAACTTTTACATGCTTCTCTATGTTAAAATGCCAGCCTTCATTTTGAATATCTTTATTTACTTCGTTAAGTATATTATATATAAACGATATTTCAGGGTTCTCATAATTGAGAGTTGTAATTGGTGACTGACCGATAGCTCCCAAGATTGAGTTCACTGCGGATAGTTCGGTATCGGTGTCAATTGTCGAGGTAGCCATAGGTATAAATATTTATGAATAAAAAAAAGGGGGTCGTGAGAACCCCCCTTGTGTGAATAAATTAAGCGAATGCAGCAGGCTTAGTAGCTGTTCCAGCGAACAGTTCTACAGCAGCAGCTGGGTTTAGAGGTGCGGCTCCCATAGCCAAACGTCCTAAAATGACATCTCCCTGATAAATCACGGATACATCACCAGAAGTTGTTTGTACTTGAGGTCCAATTGCCTCTACAACACCGCAAGCTTCTTTCTGGAAGATCAAGCCGCAAGAGTTTGCGAACTCAGCAGCAGTACCGTATTCGTTAACGGTCTTCTGTCCAGAAGGAGTATCGGCTGCGTCAGCGTCAAGCATGTTGTCGCCAATAAATGAACCTGTGTTACCAGGATCAGGAGTTGCCGGTACAGTAGGACCAGCAGTTCCACCATACTTAACACCGTTTGCTCCGAACCAAGGAATATTCATTGACTTGTAGATCTTGATTCCGGCAATCGAGATGATTCCGTTACCAGTCTGCAAAGCAGTACCTTGCTCGTCACGGTTGATTAGAGCGTTGGTTGATTGATTCTGGATCAATTCATAATATTGTCTTGGGGACAATACAGCAACACGGCCTTCGCCACTGACTCCCTTCTCATCTAGCGCAGCTGCAGCATCATAGAAAGCATCTACTAATTTTGCAGCGTCGTAAGCATCAGATGCATAAGCAGTTGCACCTACACGGACTTGTGTTCCGCCTGGCTCTTCAAAGTTAGAAGCAGTTACAGGGCTTTGTTTACGTGCAGCGTTAGATATAGCACGGAAGATACGACGGTCATAGTTCTCTGCGAGAGCATAACCAATCTTACGTGAAATTTCTCCCCTTAAATCGTAGTGGGAAAGTACTTCATCCAGCTCATATACAAAAGCGGAGCTAATCAAGAGGTCGTCACATTGAATTGTAACCTCTGATACTGGAGGAGCACCATCGGTGTTACCCATGATGTTCTGTCCAGGAACATGATACTCAGCTTTGGTACGGCCAGTGAAAATGAATTGCAATGATTTGCCGTTCTTTAGAGTTCTCTTTGTGATTAGATCACGAGCAATTGTATTGCGTTGAAACCCTTTGAATAATTCTCCTGAGAATAGCTTGAGGTATAAGTATCTCCTGTCAGCCGTAGTAGTGGCTGCCAGGTTCTTAGCACCTCCCCAGCTTAGATCGGCATTAGCATTAGCATTTTGTTGTGCCATTGTTAATGTTTAAATTAAAAAGTTTATATAATTTCTTCAGCTGAAAATTTTTAGCGCTTAAATGTTGTGGTCTATCCCACCGTCTAGACGGCTAATGGTATCCTCCTTAGAGGGCAAAAGCCAATGAAAGAGAGGTCCGACTCTGAGGTGCCTCTCTTCCTGATTCAACCTGTTAGAGCTTCTTCAAGTGAATTGTACTCCACTTCTTCATCAACACCAGGAGGTTGTTTATCACTAGGGTTAGTATCTAACTCTTGTAATTCCTTCTCACTCTTGACCCTTGATCCAGGGCCCATTGGTGTAACAAAAGCTCTACGTTGTGATGATTGTTGTGCCATTAGTATTCCTCTAATTCACATGGCGGACAGGATCTACAGTGCTGATGTTCTGTCATATGTAGTCCTTCTATAAAAATGAAGAAGGCCAGCAGTCCGAAGAGTGCTAGCCATAATTCATTAAACTTCATCAGAAGCTATACTTAGCTCCGATTTTTGTTGACCAGTCGTTGTCTACGTCATCGTCTTCAGTAGTAATTACTGCGACTTCTCCATAAACATTAAGTCTTTCGGTAGCATCTACTGATGCACCTACTTTACCGGACAACTGCGTGTCACCGTCTACAGCGTCAGAGTTGACGAGGGCAGGACCACCTTGAATGTAATAATCAAGGGCTCCGTC
>VTLG01008039.1_pt1 | contig 18719 bp, 20 predicted proteins | sample 4694571 | NCBI WGS metagenome assembly VTLG01 (sample SAMN12604809, study PRJNA352737) | marine metagenome | biome: ENVO:00000447; feature: ENVO:00000209|ENVO:00000569|ENVO:01000036; material: ENVO:00002151; isolation source: viral sequences binned using virsorter ...
AAGGCTGCACAGGGTTCAGGTATTACTATGAATAACCCTATACAAAGAAAGATACAAGTAGGTGAATTAATAGATGGTGTAGCAAATGCACAGACAGCTTCAGCATATACAGAGCAAGTTCAGGCTGCAACAGCACTACCATCTGAAAAAGCTACTGTACAAGGTCAGTTAGCACAGCTTACACAAAACTTTGATGCAACTAATCCTCCTGCATGGGCTGCAGGTGCATTAAGAGGTGTACAAGCTGCAATGGCACAAAGAGGTTTAGGTGCTTCCTCAATGGCAGGACAGGCTATGATACAGGCTGCAATAGAGTCAGCTTTACCAATAGCACAGATGGATGCAAAAACACAAGCACAGTTCGAAGGACAGAATTTAAGTAACAGACAACAAAGAGCAATGTTAGCTGCACAACAACGTGCTACATTTATTGGACAGGAGTTTGACCAAGCATTTCAAGCAAGAGTGCAAAATGCTAGTAAGATAGCTGACATAGCAAATATGAATTTTACTTCAGAACAACAGATAGCCTTAGAAAATAGTCGTATTGCTAACACAATGGAACTTAGTAACTTGTCTAACAAACAGGCAATGGTCATGGCAGAAGCATCTGCTTTAGCAAATATGGATATGGCTAACCTGAATAATAGACAGCAATCTCAAGTGCAGAACGCACAAAACTTTTTACAGATGGATATGGCTAATCTATCTAATAGACAACAAACTGAACTGTTTAAATCACAACAAAAGATACAATCTTTGTTTACAGATACTGCAGCAGAAAATGCAAGAAGACAATTTAATGCTACATCTGAAAATCAAGTAGACCAATTTTTTGCTAATCTTTCAAGCCAAACTAATCAATATAATGCAACTCAATTAAATACACAATCACAGTTTAATGCAGGTCAGGCAAATGTTGTTGAAAGATTTAATGCAGAATTAAATAATCAACGTGACCAATTTAATGCAAGTAATCAGCTTGTCATAGCACAATCAAATGCACAATGGAGAAGACAGGTTGCTACAGCAGATACAACAGCAATAAATCGTGCTAACGAATTAAATGCCCAAAATCTATTAGGTATAAGTAATCAGGCTTATAATAATTTATGGCAGTATTATGGTGATACTATGGAATGGGCTTGGAAGAGTTCAGAAAATGAAAGAGAACGTGTAAAAGATTTAACAGCAGCCCAAATAAATGCATCAGCTGCAACAGATGCAGCAAAAATAAAAGGTAACTACGAATCAAGTAGTAATATAGGTTCTCTCGTAATACCTATATTAGCCAAGAAATTTTTAGGGATAGGGTAAATTTATGGAACAAAGTGGTTCAAAACAAGCAATAAGAAACATGAAAAAGTATTTAGAAATTAGAGAACGTAATAGTCAACCTGTTGATGAAGATAAAAAAGGTTTATTATCACGTAATATGCCTAAAAAAGAAAATGTAAATACAGGTATAGAGTCTATGGCAGACTATATTTTAAGTATAAGGAAAGCATTTAATGATGCAGGACAATAAAGAAATACTAACAGACATGCCTATAGCAGGTGAGTCTTTGACTGCAGAACTTGGTAGTAGACCTTGGCAAAGTCCACCACAGTTTAAAACACCTGAACAAGCTATTGGTCATTATTTTACACGATTAACTGACCCTCAAGACAGTATAGGAATTATAAATGCACTTGAAAAAGGTATACCTGTAGAAACATTAACAGAAGTTATACAGCTTGGTGGTGTTATGGAAGGACTGCATACTATTGATGTAGGTGTTTTAATTAGTCCTGTTATAGCTGAAACACTTATACAGTTAGCAGAAAAAGCTGGTATAAAATATACTGTTGAAGATGAAGAAAAAGTTGAAGAAAAAATGCCTGAAGGTTTAGACATAGAATTAGCAACGATGGATTTAGAACCTAGTGTAAAATCTGTAGACGAAATTATGACAGGTAAAGAAGAAGAACCTTTAGATGAAGTACAAGAAGAAAAACCAAAAGGTTTAATGGCAAGGAGAGTTCAAGATGGGGTTTAATTTTGGTGCATTTTTAGGTGGTGGTGCAAAAAAACTTGTAGAGGATGCAGAACAAGAAAGACAAGATGTAAAAGAATTATTTAATACCTCTGCTAAATTGTGGACAGAAATGGGCATAACTAACTTGCAAACAAATAGGGCTAAAAGAAAAGAATTAAATAAAATTGCTGAAAGATTACAAAACATAGGTAATAAGAATAATCAATTTCTTTCTACAGACCAAATAGCAGCAGTGCTTGGTCAAGGAAAAGGAGAAGAGGTAGCAAAAACATTAGAAAGGTTTAACAATGAAAATCTTAGTTGGAATCCTGCAGACATTGTTAATATGGGAAAAGATTACAAATCTACTAATAAAACAATAGACCAACATTTAAACGATATATTAGGAAAAGTTAAATCAGGCACAGAATACTCTGATGCTCTAATTGAAAGTCAGCCTGAAACACTTTCAGAAAAGATAGGTTTATTTAGTTCTAAAGACTACATAAGACAAAGAGTTGATACATTTGGTTCTGTATTAGGTAAAAGTTTAGCAGAGTTACAGGCATTAGCTATGGATGATAGAGATTTTGGTGAGTATCCAACAGCAAAGATACAATTAGGTCTACCTGTAGAAACAGGTTTAAAAATTACAATGTCTCAATTAAAAAGAGATTTTACAGATTCTATAGCAAGACAATTAGGGGTTGAATTAAGGTATGAGTATAATAGTGAGTCTGGAGAATACGTGCCTGTTTTTTCTAAAGAACAAGCACAGCTTCAAAATAAAGTATTAACTGCTGTTGATAAAGCATTAAATGATTTTAATACTTTTATTACAACAGATACAAATAAAACACAATTAGAAATAAAGCAAGGCATAACAAACAACATATTAGGAAATAAATTAGCTACTGACCCTGACAGATATGTAGCACAAGATGATAGAAAAGTTAAAACAGAACAACAAATAGAAGATGATTTAGAATCAGGAAAACAAACTATAGAAAGTTTTAATGCAAGTATTAATGAGGTAATACAAACTAAAGATTTTAGGGATGGAAGTACTATAACAAAACAAAATTTAATTTTAGATGAAATGCTTAACCAATTAAATGAAGGTGGTTTATTGCCTAATGTTATAACAGATGAAATAGTACAAATATTACAGGGTGAACCTTTTAACAAGTCTGTAGTTGATGCTAAAAATGTTGTAAACGACTATTTAAAGAAAAATAAAGTTGAACCTGATTTAAATAAATCATATCCTGAAAATGAATATGGTTTTAATTTACCTGAAGGCTATGTAGAACCTAGACCACCGAGAACTTTTTTTAATAAAGATAAATATGATAAATGGAATGAAGATTATGGAAAAACACATTTTCCAACTGGAAAACCAAAAGCATAACTATGTTAAAATTAAAAGACTACAATTATCTTGAAGAAGATGAAATAAATAAAGAAAATCTTATCAAAGACGATGGCTTCATATCTGATGCCTACGATTTCCTATATAAAAGAAATAATAATAATAATTTAAATACACCAGAAGAAGTGTATGATGAGTTTATGGAACATATGCGTTATTCAAGCGTAAATGAAATAACTGCATTGCGTGATTTAGAATATGCACAGAATGCAAAAGAAGAAGATAAAAATAGTTTTGGTAGATTGATAGATATATATGATAGAATGCCGGGAGAAGATTTATCTATGAAAATGATGTTGGATTATGCTGAAGGTATAGCTACTGCACCATCAACATATTTAGGTATAATAACAGGTGGAACAGGAAAAGCTGCAGCAGTAGCAGGTACACAAACTGCAAGATTAGGATTAAGAAAAGCACTTGCTGGAACTGTTAGACAGGCTTTTGAACAACCGTTAAAGTCAGGTATAACTCGTGCTATGGCAGTCGAAGGTTCAATAGGTGCAGGTCAAGGTTTGATTGAAGAAGGAACTAGGGTTACAACAGAAAATCAAGAAGAACTAACAGGAGAAAGAGCATTAACAACAGGACTTGCTTCTGCAATAGGTGCAGGTATATTTTCTGTTCCGTTTGCTGCGTTAGGTGCAAAAAGGGCTACAAGAGCATCTGAATTAAAAGAAAAATATTATCTAAAAACATTAGAAAAAGCAAATCTTGCAAATGAAAAATCTAAAAAAGTATTAAAAGAAACACCTGATGAAAAGATAAATGAGATAAAAGAAAAATTAAAATCATTAGATTTAGACAAAGTGAAAGAAGGAAGAGCAGTAAGACACTATCTTTCAGACTCTGATGAACTTATAGCAGGTCTACCTAAACATGTATTTGAAAACATAGCTGCAGCTGTTATTAGAGTACAAGAAAAGATAAAAATGAAGCCCGGTGAAAGAATAACTGCGACAATACAGAAGGCAATAGCTAGTGGTGACGTTCTTACAGATGATATAACTAAAATAATAAAAGAGCATAATATAACGCTAGACCAATTTTCTTTAATTTATAAAGCAGAAATATCAGATGCAGGTAGAATACTAGGCACACAAAGTGCATTAAAAAGAAGTCTAGGTGGAAAATTTGTTGGAATACCTACCAAAGAATACAGAGATGCTGTAAACAAACAGTTAAAAGATTATGATGCTCTACGTACAGCAGGATTATCGACTGTTTCAAGAGAAGAAGCTGAAGCACTATTAGCAAATGATAAAGGTATATATAGTGCTTTTAGAGATTTAGATAGATTAAGATTAGGATTAATGACATCTCAACCTGCTACTACTGCTAGAAATAATTTAAACGCAGGATTTCGTGTAGGTGTTGATGCTAGTATAAGAGCAATAGATAATATAATTAATTCTAGAAATTTATTAGATGGAACATTTGACATAGCTAAATATACATTTAATCAGCAAGAAGCTAAAGTTGTTAGACAATTATATTCTGAATTATATCCTGAACAATCAGCTATATTATTTAGACAAAATGCTGATATAGATATAGGCATGAAAAATGATACTGTTTTAGCAGATATAGGTAGAAAGTTTAATGTTCTTAACTCTGCATCTGACAACTTTTGGAAGCAGTCTGTGTTTGCATCATCTTTAAGTAGAAGTGTTAAAGATAAAACAGGAAGAGAATTAGTAGAAATAATTGAAGAGGGTGCTTTAGATGAATTGCCTGAAGAAATTTTTCAAAAAGCATATGATGATGCACTAGAATTTACTTATCAAAACTCATTTAGAGAAAACACAACATTTAATAATTTTGCAAAAGGTGTTATTAAGTATCAAAGAGATTTACCTTTTGTCATATCTGCTTTTCTTCCCTTTCCTAGATTTATTGCAAGTCAGTTAAAATTTATAGGAGAACATGCACCTATATTTTCACAATTAAAATTAATAAAAGATTTGGTTAATAAAGCACCTGATGAAAAGTTTATGGATGTGTGGAAAAAAGAAGCAGGAAAAAGAATGACAGGTTCATTGATGCTCACAACTGCATTTGCTTGGAGAATGAAACAAGGTGAAACAAATTATTGGTATGAAATAAAAGATAGTAATGGAAATATAATTGATGGTAGACCTTTATATGGTCCTTTCTCTGCTTTTATGCTAATGGCTGATATAGCATACAGAGGTATGACAGGAACTTTACCACCAACTATAGGTGATTATGTCAGAGACGGATTACAGGCAACACTAGGTTCTACTTTTAGAGTAGGTCTTGGTTTAAGTATTTTAGATAATTTATATAGAAATGCATCTAAGGGTGATAAATTAATTGGAGAAACGCTAGGTGATATATTAAATACCTATATGATACCTCTATCTGTTGTAAAAGATTTGTATAGTCAATTTGACCCACAATCAAGAATGATTCCTGAAACTAGAGAGGGTGGAGAAGTAAACTTTCTAGACTACATGTATTCAAGAGCAACTAGAAGTTTACCTGATATACCTTTAACAGATGGTTTAGGTGCAGGTTATGATGACCCTGCTTTTTCTGCATTTCAAACAGGTCCTTTACAAGCTGTTAATCCTTTAGAAAAACAGTTATTTGGTTTAGGAAAGAGAAAAAAGAAAAATGTGTTACAAGAAGAAATGGGTAGATTAAATTTATCCACTTATAATATATATAGAAGAAACCCTAATAACTTAATTGATAGATATACTCGTAGAGAACTTGCTAGAGAGAATAGTCCTTATAATATGTCTCAAGTTTTAGAGAGTATTATAGAAAGTGAAGAATATCAAAGATTAGGATATAAGGCTAGAAGACAAGAGATTATAGATACAGCTAGATATTTAATAAAAAATGCTAAACAGTTAGCTAAAGATAGAATAGTTACAGAAACTGAAGCAAGAGTATTAAAAGGTGAACAGATTACTTACACAGAAACAGATAAAGCATTGTGGGATGAAACAAGTCAAATAAAAAGAGATGCCGCAAACGAGGAATACAAAGCACTGTATGGAAATACAATCGAAGAAGACCAAGCATATGGCATAGGAAATATATTAGTTAAAAAATCAAGGGGTGGTAGATTAGGTTTAGCAAAATAAACTATCTACTATCCCCACTACCACCTAACACACCACGTTTCTTTCTAGACTGTAATTTATCTATATTATCTTCCATAATCTTACCTAAATCAACACCAAAATAATCAGCTAACATAGCACAGTACCACAACACATCCCCAATCTCACCTGCCACATCAACGTCAGTTTTTTTATCACGTATAATCTTTTTGACCTTGTTGGCTACTTCACCTGCTTCACCGACTAACCCTAGAGATAAATACTCTAGGGCTTTGTCTGCAGGGAATATGGCAGTTTTCTTTGCTTCTGCTTGATAAGATGTAGCAGTTATTATACTTTTATTTCTATTTTCCATATACTTTTTTACCTCTTTTTCTAAATTCATATCCCTTAACCTTTTTTAAATTTATCGCATAGGCAGAGTTAAAACCTCTCTGCCACTCACGATACTGCATAGTGTTTAGAGGGTAAGGACTTCTAACCCTACCCTTTCTAAAACATTGTACACCCTTCTCAAACTGTATGCGTAAAGGTGCATCATATTTTTTTAAGCCAAAATGTCTACGATTTTGAATCACCTTTTTTCTCCACTTTATTGTCAGGTTTATCTTCTTTTTTCATAAAAAACTTTTGTATCATTTCTAGCTTATCGTGGTAGTCAGCAATCTTACCTAACTCTTCTTCAACGACAGCCTGTATATCCTGATGAGGTGGGTCTCCTATCCCTACAGGATTAGTTAGCAACACTTCCATATTTGCTATTGACCTATTTATCATTCCCATATAATAAGTTCTTGCAGAACCAAGTAATATATCTCTCATATTATTCTCCTTTCTCGTCATTAAATAATTTAAGTAACCTGTCTTTATCTATTTTAAACCACTCGTTACTTTTCTTATCACAGAATCTTTTTATATATCTGTGCATTTTTCTTTCTTCATCTGCAACATTAGTTACAGCTTTTTTATCCACAAGATAATAGTCTTGAAACGGACTACCTGTTTGATAATTTTTAAGTCTACTCTCAGCAGAGTTTACTGACATACCTATTTTAAACCAACCTTCTTTTTCAAACTCAGGTCTAGTTGCTATATACAATTCACCCTTGACGTTTTCATCTTTAGCCATTTCATCTAATTCATTGTGTGAATACGCATCATCAAGAGATGGATAATTACCGGGTTTATGAAGTGGATTAAGTATCCTGTTTTTATAATCAATATACTTAGGTATAAACTTACCACCTACAAACATACGATTTGTATTTTTACGAGCATGAGTGACAACTCTCTCTCTATATGTGCCTGTGCTACTATAATACCACCATTCACCATCGACAAAACGTGCATTATCTTTAGTATAGTTCTCTAAGTCTATTTTTCTTGCTTTTTTCATAAATTTCTCCTTTCGTAAAAAATTTTTGTTGTTTTAAAGACCCTCAGAGGGGTGAAACACCATCTCCGAAGGGTAAACTACCTGATTATGTAGACTCAATATCAACGACTTCGCAAACTCCAGCACTACAGGCTAACTCTTTTGACCCTGTAGTATTGTCTTCTTTTTCGAAATCTTGTAGTTTTTTCCAATCTATCATATCAGGCATACGTTTGTCAAGGTTTTTATACTCCTCTTCCGTAATTTCTTGGTATGGTGCTTGTGCATAAGTGTGTTCACTATGTGGTAGAAAACTAATTCCTGATATATCATCAAAGTTTTCATACACCCATGCTCCAACTTTCATCCATTCATCTTCCTTTACAGAAATAGTAACAGATGGTTTATGCTCACACCAATACTCTTGAAATGTTTTCCATAAGTTTAATTGATTTATAGCTGACATTTCATTTCTTGTTGTTGCACCTTCAGGTGATTTCATAGGAAAGCTAAATACTGTTGTGCTGTCAGGCTTCATAACATCAGGTTCATTAGGAATGCCACTGTCAATCATAAACTGTGTCAGTGGGTCTTTGTTATCACCACGTACAGTACGAATATAGTATGCACTGTGTCTAGCATGAATACCACTTGCACTGTCCACAAGCTGTGATACAGTTCCACTTGGTTTGACACAGGTAATAGCAGTAGATTGATTGATGCCTAACATCTCTGAATATTTTTTATTTACTTCAATAGCTTTCTCTTTTAGTTTAGTAAGAATGCCACCAACTCTTGAACCATCAAATACCTGTTGACCATCTTCAAAGAACATAGTGTTGTAATCATTAAATAATTGATTGTCCATAATACCTGTTAGTGATACACCAAGTAATCTTTCTTCTTCTGTATTCTTTCTCCATATTGACCGTAAGTATTTGAAGTCAGTAAGAGTTGCCTGAAATGTACCAAGTATTGTAGCCATCTCTACTTTCTCTAGCAAAGTCTCTTCGGTGTCTTCTGCTCTTATAACTACTTCAGATAAATTACAGAACTGATATGGTCTAAGTATAATCTCACTACATGGGTTACAACCAAAAGCATAGTTAGTATCTCTTCTACCATTTCTACCTGCTTGTTCGACAGCAGACTTACGATTAAATATACCACGTTCACCTGATTTACTTTCAACAAGAGACAGCCACTCACGCATAAATGTTTCCATACTAATCTTACCTTTGTATGCCACACTATTATTAGCCAATGCTCTTTGTCCTTCATTCTCCCACCATTGACCTGACTTAGCATATCTCATTTGGTCATCACCTAAATTAGATAAACTGATAAGTGCTGAACGTCTTACACCACCAACAACCACAACCTCACCAATCTTACACATTATATCATGGCATTCTATAGGATACAGCTTTCTACCTGCAGATTGTTGAAATGTTTTAATGCAAAATCTATATAAATCTACAAGTGGTTCAGGACCTGATGCACGACCACCAAATGTTTTTAACCTTGCTCCTGCAGGTCTTACATCTGTTACATCAAATGTGGGAATCTGTCCAACATATAACATAGCAATCAATTCACGTAATGCTCTTGCCCAACCTGAACGAGAGTCACCTACTTTAATTACAGTTGTACTTTTTTCAAAATGTTCGTTTACAATAGGAAGTTTGTCTACATTCTCTCTTTCAACAGAGAAACCAACACCTGTTCCACACATAAGAATATACATGCATTCATCAAATGCACGAGGGTTGTCAACAGGTAAATAGGAACAGTTATATCCTGCAACATGACATTTATCAAGTGCCTTTCCTGCAGTCATTAATGCTCTCATGCTTGGCATGATACTTAAATTAGTTATGTGATGAAATAACCTATCTTGTAACTCATAGTAAACTTTCTCATCAAAGTTATATTTATTTACTAGATGTTCCTGCATATAATGTAAATATCTATCTACAGTTTCAGTCCATTCTTCTCGTCTGTTTTCTTCAGAAATCCATCTAGCATAACGAGACAATGCTATAAAGTTTTGATAATCTGTTGGTAGTTGTGTTCCTATGTTGTTCATTTATGTATCCTCCTGTGTTACTCTAATATTTTTTATTTCTACACCATTTATGTCGTGTATAACTTCTTGTACTAACTCTTCAAACTCTTCTGTGACAACACCATCCGAAGGAACAGCATACTCATCAGGGTCTAAACTTAATGTGGCAAATATTTTAACTTTTATTTTCATCTGTAATCTCTATTAGTCTATCTAAATACCACTTTGCTTTTTTCAAGTCTTCTACACCATTTTTATATCTATATCTCCATAAATATTTAATTATATTACCCTGTAGATAATATTGAAAGCCTTTATCTGTTGCAGCTTCAATAGCATCAATACATTCTATACCACGTTGATTATAATGTGGTGGGTGATTTACCATATCATTGCCAAGTGACTCTCCTTTTTCAAAGTCTATCAATTCTTTTATTGTAGCATTCATTACGCATTCCCTTTCGTTTTAGTTTTAAAGTCTATTCTTATAACATTATCTTCTGTAGTATGCAAGTATTTTTTGTTGGGTGGTAATGTTTTATTATTATCTATAAATTGTTCTTCTAAATCTTTTATAGTATCATTTGAAACAGTAAAGTCTTCTAGATGCATACGAAAATCTTCATCAATGTTGCTCAATAAAATTGAGTTGCACATAAGTTTACATATACCATACAAAGCCTTTTGGTCTTCTACATTTAAAGTGCTAGTATTATTATGCATTATAGTTGTATACAATGCTCCTGTCCACGATTTGCCATCTTCTGTTGTTTCAGGACTTATAACTATCGTAAAGTCTTCTGTTCTTAAATTATCCATGCATCATCTCCTTTTTATTTTTTTATTTGGAAAAGATATAAACTTACCATACTTAGTTTTTTTCTTCTTTTCTTTTAACCAATCTTCAGGTATTATTCTATCATAATATCTGAAATCATATTTTATACACCATTCTGCATATGAAGACTTTGCACCTTTTCTTAACTTTGTTTTACTGTTTGTAAAAACAAATCGTATGTCTAAATCAGGATGTTGTCTCTTAATACATAAATGTTTACGTCTATCAGCAACTGTAAATCTCCCTTTCGTTTCTATTATTATTCCATTATTTAAAACAAAATCAGGGGTATAAGTGCGATAAGAAAGGTCTTCCCACTCAATCTTAATCTTTTCGTATAGAAATTTTACTTTATGTTCTTTAAGATATGTTGCAACAATATCTTCCAAACCACTCCTATACCCATTCTTACGTGCTATCTGTCTAGCACTATATGCAGACATTACAACCAATAACGAACTGTAGAACCATAATCATAGCCTAGTGCTTTCATCTCATCACGCACTAATTTTTCAGCTTCTTTTTTCTGCTCTAGTGCATGACGTAAGCCCTCAGTCCTACGTTCACGATACTCCTTCTTCATTTCAAGAAGTTCTTTCTCCTTCTCTCTAATTAGTTCTGCCATTTCATCTACTTTTAAATCTGTCATATTTTATCTCTCCATATTTTTTTTGCTTCTCTTTTTAATTTATCATTCCAAGTCCAAGAATCTAGATTTGGATATACTAAAGAAGCTAACTCATGTTTATCTTCACTTATAGATAAAAACTTCTGTATACTAAAAGCTACGTTTTTAAGTTGCTCTTTGTATGCAGATAAATTTTTAAGTGTAAACTTTTTATAATCTTTTGGTGTTGCAAAAAATAAGTCTACACTATTATTTGGATAAGCCATAGAATAAAGTGCCATCTGCCTTTTCTGTGCTTCTGTAGGTTTAGATGGCATTCTAGTTGTTGTTTTTAAATCAACTATCTTGTCTTTAAACCTAAAGTCTATGTAGCCAATAACAGGGATAGGCATATCATCAAACTGCACTTCGACTTTTTCTTGATACTGTTCTAAGTTTTTATACTTAAAATTTTCATCAAGTATTTCACCGAAGCCTTTTAATAATTTTTTCTCTTTCTCTACCTTGTCATCTTTTAAACTAAGCATAAATTCTGAACACATAGTAGTAAACTGTATGTCGAGTAGTTTAAAATCAAACTTACCTGTTTCATACTTATTGGCTAACACAGATTCCTGCACTATACCTCTGACTGCTCCTGCACCACCACCTGACTTGACACCAAACAAGTATCTAGCTACCCACATAGGCATGTCGCTTATGTAGGTATTCATACTGCTAGGTGACAAGTAGTTGATGTTGTGTGCCTGAAAAGGATTATTTCTTATCATTGCCATCTAAATCTACGTCTATAAAGTTGTCAACAATATCTTTGTCCTCATCAGATATGTCTTGTGGTTGAGCAAGTTTATCCCACTCACTTACAACCCAACCATTGTAATTACTTACAAACTCTTGAAACTGTGTAAATAATACTTGGTCGTCATCTGTAATATTAGCATTACGAGTAACGTCAAGACTTGCTACAGGAACATAAAAGCTATTACCACTAGGAATCTTTTGTTCTTCTGTAGCTACACTTATGTAGTGATTTATTGGTATCTTCTTGATTTTAGCAAGAGTTGATATTGGAACACCCATATTTTTAAATGCTGTAGCATTATGCATTTCCCAAATAAAAGGTGTCTCTTGTGACTCAACTTCATCATGTGATGAGTCAATTACTCTACCAATAAATTTTACCTTACCAAAGATACCTCTAACTCTTTTTACAGATTTAATTATATCTTTAGTAGTATCAGGAAGACTGTTCCAATCTTTTTGGAAACCTTGTGGTCTACCTAAATTAAATGTACCCATTGTATCTTTTAGGTCAATATTAAGATTATCAGAGAATACTGTTTTCTCATACTTGTTTGCAAACGGTATCCATTTTTTATACATAAATCTCTGCATAAAAATTCTAATCTCTATATTCTTACCATAAAAAACATTTTCGTTTTCAGGTAAAGATAACTCAAAGTGTCCTGCTTCCATCACTTCTTCTTGCATCTTCTTACCATTGACTTTTGTTTGTTTGGTAATTGGTTGATTGACAATACGTAATCTTGGTAGCTTTACTGATGTAGAACCACCACCCTCTTTATCAAGAGATACACCCATAGCCTTTGCCATAACTGCATAGTTGTCATTGTCTATACTTTTAATTGATATTTCATTCATAATATATTTTCTCCTTTGTTAAATGGTTCGTAGTTATATCATATAACTTCTTGCATGTCAAGCCAATTATTTCCTAATTTAGCTTCTAAAACTAATGGTACATTTAATGTAATGTCAAAGTTGTTATTTATCAAGTCTGTCATACTATTATTTGTCTCCTTTATTATGTTTAATACGTCATCTATCTCTTCAGGATGTACGTCAACTACTATTGAATCGTGTACTGTATTTACCACACATGACCTATAGTTGTCAAGTCTTTTATCTATATCCATTAAAATTAATGGTACAATATCGGCTGTCGCAAATGACTGTACAGGAAAGTTCTTAATCTGTGTAAAGTATGTAACCTTACCATTTGGAAGCCTTTTTACTTTTGGAAATGCAAACTCTCTTCCTGACGGTGTTGATATTTTACCTGTGCTTACAGCTTCTTTAGCCAATTCGGTATGCCATAGTGCAATTCCTTCGTACTTTTCTGTAAACTGTTTGTAGTATGTTGCTTCTGCATTTGTTCTTCCAAACCCTGTTGCTCCGTAGAGTGGTGCAAACGTATGTGCTTTTGCTTCCTGCCTACTAATTTTTTGACCACCATCAGTAATAATCTTGGCAGTATAACTATGTACGTCAAAGCCATCTTCTATCTCCTTCATTGCTACTTTATCCTGTGACAAATATGCAGCAGTTCTAAACTCTAATTGTGCAAAGTCTGCTTCCATAATCTTGCCACCTTCCCATCTAGATATAAATACTTTCTTTACAGGAAATGTACCACCTCTAGGCATATTCTGCATGTTAGGGTCTGCTCCACTAAATCTACCTGTTGCAGTTCTATGTTGTAGTAATCTAACATGCAACTTGCCATCTGACTTAATGTGTGTCTGTATGCCTTCTACAAAAGAAGATAGGTATGTTTCTAAAGCAGACAGCCTTTTTAAGTCACCTAAAAAGTCTACAGTATCTGACATATTGTTTTGTCTAGCAATATTCTGAACCATATCTAAATTACTTTTACTTACACCAAAACCGTTTGCTGTGACCCATTTTGCTGTGGGTGGTGAGAAACGTAGACCTGCAACTTTGTTTGTTGAAACAAATAAATAACCTTGTGCATTACAATGGGTGCATTTAGTCTCTCTTGCAAATGGTGTACCATCTCTTTTAGTCTTTCTAATCTTACCATACCCATGACACATTGGACATTTTTTAGCTACAGTTTTATAAACTATACTAGAGTTTTCTTTTACAGTTTTCTTAAACTCATCTCTCTCCATATAAGGTGTAAAGTTATTTGCCCACATAGGCTTGTCAAGTGGTTTTCTACTAAATATTACCCACGACATCTGTTCAGGACTATTTAAATTAATAGGCATATCACCCATAAGTGTTCTTACTTTATCCTGTAACTTTTTAGTTATCATATTCTTCTCTTGTAGAAACTCATCTTTAACTTTATCTAATGCTTCTACATCAACTGAAAAACCTCTCTGATATATTCTAGCAAGTGTAATAGATATTTTATTTGTAAACTCTATAGTTTTTTGTATACCATTATTTGATTTACCTATTGAATCAATCTGCTTATCATATAACTGTTTAGTTGCCCATACATCAGCAGATAGATAGTGTGATAGTTCTGCATGTGGTATCTCATCTACATTATAACCTTTGCTAAAATAATCTTTTAATGTATTTTCTTTTTGTGTATCTAGTCTATGTCTCATTGCACATGCTTGAAGTGTGAGTGGTTCTTTGATACCTCTCTGTAAAATATATTCAGCTAACATAGTATCGTATACATTACCATTATATTCAAAACCACACTCCCATAACCAAAGTAATTCATGTACAACATTGTGACAAACTAAAAGTGTTGTTTTATTTAATATACTTTGTATCTCTGCATGGTAAGAAACATTTACGTCATCTGTTCTGTATAAATACTCTCGACCATTTACAATAAAGCCAACCATTACAAGTTTATTGTCAGGTTCAAATGGGTCAAGATGTGTCTTACCATCTCTCTTTGTGACATTGTTTTCTACATCAAGTATCACTTGCATTGGCATTTCTCCTTTTTTCTTTTTCAATGAAATACAACTTTCTTTGTTCTTCTCTTTCTTTAATACGTTCTAACTCTTCCTTATTGTATTTATTTAAATATTTTGTAACAAAATCTTCTACTCCTTTAGAATGATAATGTATTTTATTACTTTTGTGTTTAGGTGACCATCTCCCTGTACTCCAATAATATACATAATCTTTGCCTGTTTTATTCTTTATAATAAAAACATTACCACCTTCCTTAAATTTATAAGGTATGTCGTTATCCTCAAAATAAGAACAGACAAAATCAAAATCATCATCTGTATCTCTTCTAAAGATAGCTTCACCTTTACTATTTGTTCTTACATATTCCCATTCACTATTACTCATGATTCATACCTTGCTGTTTTATAATCAAATTGACTATGCACTATACCATGCCACCCTGTCAACTTATTTTTTACTAAATTTAAATGTCGCATAGAATCCTCTTCATCCTGTCCTTCAACAGGTGGGTTCTTTGCAATCAATATCATCAGGTCAGCTTCTGCAGCTTTTCCTGTCCTAGACCCTTCCATCATAGCTTGATTTAATACAACCTTATTCTCTGCTTCTGCCGACAGTTGAGACATATAAAAGATTGCACAGTTATACATCTTGGCAATCTGTCTTGCATGTATAGCATTTGCTTTCAATGCTTCATCTAACCTAGCAAAGCCACCTGTTTTAGCAAACTTATCACCCATGTCTAATACAACTACGTCAGGTTCTATGGCTTTGCATACTGACTCTACCCATGCCATATCTTTACCTGTTGCATCTTTAATCAATAAATTTTCTTTTACAGGTGCAAACAAATCTCTAGCCTTACTAGGATTTTCTTTTATCTCCCATTTATCCATACCTGTTGCAGATGTAAGATACCTCATACCAACTCTATGACTACCCTCTTCGTTACATAATATCATACATTTAGCACCTTGTCTTGCAAATCCATTGACTCCTGCAATAAGACTTGCATGAAAAGATGTCTTACCTGTATTGGGTCTTGCACCAACTTCAATAAGATGTCCTGCATTGATGCCACCAATCTTACGAGCAAGTGACTCAATATTAAATGTCCATCTTGCTTCAAGGTCATTCATTGATAATAATGTATCGACATCTATGTCATCCCATGTGACATTGATGTTAGGTATAAGGTTCTCAGAATAAGTCTCAAGTACATTTCTAATGGGTTCAAGTGTGGAAAGACTACCATTAACATAGTCAAAGCCAATGTTAGCAATATCTTCCCCAACAACTTGCTGAAATAGTTTAGATAATACCTCTTGTGCAATATCTTCTCCCATTGTTTTCTCTTTCTTAATCTGATTAAACAGACCTTCAAATGCATTCTTTTGTGCAGTTGTCATAGATGGGTTTCCTGATACAAACAGAGCATGTATCTCATCAGGTGTAACTGACCTTTCATACTTTTGCATAGCAATATCTAATGCTTGTTTTATCTTACGAACATCTTTGCTAAACAATCTGTCAGGACACTTTGCTCCCCTGTGATTATCATAAAAATCTTTCTCCATTAAACTACGTATAAGTGCTAATTCCATGTTGGTTCTCCTTTTGGGGTTAATAGGTTTAAGTTTATTAAATCTTCTTCTTTACGATATTTTAAATCATCTGTCAATCGTAAAACTTTTACTGTGTTTACATGCCCTCGTAATTCTTTTGCAAACTGCATAGTCTTGGGTAGGGCATCAGGGTCTAGTGCTATTATTGTTGTCGAGAATTGTGAGAGATACCGTTTGTGAATATCAGTAAGTGTCGTACCCAACACAGCTACCCCAACGTATACTTCACTTCCAATACATAAGGCACTCAAACAATCCTCAACAACGACTGCCACACTACCACATCCAAAGGTAAATGGCAACCCACTACTACCATATTTTCTCCACTTTGGCAATCTCTTACCTAGTGACCTTCCTATGGCATCTACTGTCTTGCCGTTCTGATGTATAGGAAACACAACTCTGTTTTCTTTTACATCATGGAAGAACTCAACAGTATTACTATCTATATTCCTATCATAAAACCATTTAAGAATATAGTTATCATTAGACTGTACAACATATTCAGGTAAGACAAACTCATTATCTTTTTTAAAATCATGTACAGACTTTATCTCATCTACAGACATCCTCTTTCTTGTAGTTCCCTTAATATTACAGGATGCCTTGTAACAATTCCAAACGAGTGAACCCATGTTATTCGTAATCGTAAATGTATTATACCCACCACATGTAGGACAGTTCATTCTCTTTGTTTCTCCTACAGTAATATGTATATCATTAATAATATCATGTATATTATATATCATTTATATGTTCCTTTTGTTTGGCATTTGAATGCTTTTACCATGAATTTTAGTGGTTGTCAACATATTTTTTTCTTTCTTTTAGTGCAGAGTTAGCACTAGCATATGTATTTTTCATGTATGGCTTAACACTATTAGGGTTAGCATGACCTGTGACAGACATAATCTGACCCATAGGTACACCTGCTTCAACCATCTCTGTCGTTCCTGTACGTCTAAAGTCCATTAACCATAGGTTATCAGGTAGTTCTGCCTTTCTCATTATACGTTTAGCCACCTGTGATATACGTTCTATGTTGTATGGCACATATTCACCACTTCTATCTCTTGTATATGGTGCTACATACTTCTGAAAGCCAAAATCTTTCTCCTGTTCCACCAACATGTCAAGTAAATCTTCTTCAATAGGTAAACAAACTATAGAACGTCTTTTAGACTGTTGCAAATTTAACACACCTTTATTAAAATCTATGTTAGACCACTCTAATAAACGCATGTCACCTATCCTCTGACACCATTCGTATGCCATTTGTGCTATCAATCCGACATTTCTATATTCAAAATCGTCATAGGCTACATCAAGAAATTTACGCATCTGTTCCTGTGTCCACACGACAGTTCTTTTATGTGTAGATTTCATTTTAAATGTCATAAATGGATTCGTTTCAGCATATCCCATTTCTGTACCAAAAGAATACATTTTTTTGACTACAGCACAGATGTGGTTTGCCATAGATATGCCACGATTAAGCCACAGTTCATATAACTGTCGTGCAACTGCACCATTAAAATCTTTCAGCTTTATGTCTGATACTTTTTTATTTCTATATATTGTTTCCATTGCAACTCGTAAAAAGTATTCATAATCTTTTTTAGTTTTAGTGCCTAATCTATTGAAATCATTAGATTTTTTATATTCGACAGACAAGCCTAGTAGTGTAGGAAATCTCTCTATAGATATGTTCTCCTCTAAATTAGAAACGTATTCATCAATGGCATCATTAAACTCTTTAGCTTTCTGCCTTACTTCTGACAAACTTTCTCCTAAATTAATACGTTGTACAATATTTGCATCAACATACTTTTGAGGTGGATTATATCTATAGAAGGATTTACCACTAGCCCAAGTTTGTTGCACTACATATCTTGGCAACTTTTTGGGCTTTGGCACGTTGAC
>VTLG01009802.1_pt1 | contig 18719 bp, 21 predicted proteins | sample 4694571 | NCBI WGS metagenome assembly VTLG01 (sample SAMN12604809, study PRJNA352737) | marine metagenome | biome: ENVO:00000447; feature: ENVO:00000209|ENVO:00000569|ENVO:01000036; material: ENVO:00002151; isolation source: viral sequences binned using virsorter ...
TTTCTTGATGTTTTCTCAAACCAATATTTATCTTTCCTTTTATTAAAAGAAGACATTGTAGCACGAGATTTACCTCCATACTTAAAAAAGTCATACTTAGGATTAGTAAAATGACTTTTCATAGAAAGGTATGATTGATAGGTTTCAAATGGAGTCACTTTCACTGATATTAAATGCTAAGGTAATTCTTTCTTCACTAGATGTTTGTGGTTCTACATGATGAAATACATCTGACGGAAACATAACCATTGTTCCATCCAATCCTTCATATCCCATATTATATTGATCAAAAATAGTAGGATGTCCATGATTCTTATAGTATATCACACCTGAGACAAAACCAGCATGGTTATGGGATGGGTTATCATCTCCTTGATATGAAAAATTAGTCCAAATATCATATCCATCAAAATGCCCGTCCCATCTTCTCAATTTAAAGCATCGATTATTTCTTCCCATACCCCAATGTTTTGCAGTTAATCTTAATACCCATGCTAACCAGAAAGATTCTTCAATCATATATGGAGAAATAGAACACTGATAGGAATTATGCTTCTTTCCATCATGAGATAGATATCCAACATTTTCATGAGCTTTCAATGATGCTAATGGATTATTCCTAAAATTTTTACTTTCATTCACCCACCTATCAATTTCTTTTTGAATCTGATTGGGTATACCAGTTACCATCACAGGACAATCATCCTGTAATTTTTGCATTTGTAAAATATTATTCATTTTATTTATTCTGTAGATTGACATCCAAAAAAACTGGAGATGCAATATCTACCCCATCCATCATAATAATCAGATTGTTTTATACTTACTTCCTTTACTCCATGTTTAACCCAACCTGGTAATATAATCATAGAATTATTATCACAACTATATTCATAATTATAGTCAGGAAAATAAACTTCACCACCACTAAATTTTTTAGGTTCTTTATAAAAATAAGAAAATGCTAAAAACTGGAATGGTTTATCAGCATGTGGTTCATAATATTCACCATCATGATAATATCTCACCTTAGTTATATCCCAATTAGATTCAGTAGCAATCCAACAACAATCATGTATTTGTGCGAATGCCTTAAGTATTTCTCGATCAAACAATTTTCTATTAACTGTTAAGATATTAGATAAATTTCTATACTTTTTAGAATAAACACTATCCAATGCTAATGCATGAGAATTAGTTTTGTCAACTACACCACCAAAATCTTTTGCTTCTAAAAGTTTTCCTGGTTTGGTATAAAACTTAAGTTCTTCCCAAATCAATTCAAGTTCTTCTTCATTATAAAAATCTTTTAGAATAAGATGAGGAAAAGGAGTTTCGTAAGATATCCCTTCAAGTTGTTGCATTAGACTGGTAACCTAGCCCTCGATGTTTTTTTCATAAAGTTAAGTTCTTGTGCATCCCACTTTAATTTTTCTTTAAGTGGTTTAGAAATTAACTTTGTTACTGAGTCTACCTCAATATTATTAACTTCGCAATAGTGACAAATAGCATCAATATAATTCATATCTTCATTTGCTACAATGCCTTCTATTTCCATAGCAAATTTAGAAGGAGTTAGAAATTTATTCTCTATTGCCTTTTCTAGTTCTGTATTAGTTTCCATAGAGTTCCAGTTTATCTCCAACAAATTTTCTAATGTATTTTCCGAGGAGTTTAATGTACTTTGCTTTATCAGTTTCTTCATAGACGACACATTCTCCATTTTCACAAGCCATGATAATTACAAGTTTTTTGATAGGTATACCCTTCATTTCATATAGCATACAACCATATGCCATTGCCTGAACAAAATAATGTTCAATCCACTCCCGTGGTTTTGGTTTTTTAGATGTCTTAAAATCTATTATCGCTAATTCGCCGTTATATTCTGCAATACAATCAACAGTCCCAGCAATACCTAACTCTTTACTATATAGGGGACCTTCAAGAGCGTATATATTATCGATTTTATTCAGTTCACCTTTAGCAATCTTAAATAAAAACTCTGAGATTGGTGGAACATCAGGTAGATCATCATTTTTTAGATAATACTCTGTGAGAGTATGCATATCAGTACCACGTTTGGTTGCAGCCTTGGTGATCTTATCTGCTGTCTCATTACCAACCTTCTTCCTCCAGTTAACAAAGATCTCCTTATTAAAATGACTAGTAACAGATGTAATAGAAACTAATTTAACTAGTTCATCTACATCAGGAATAGAATAATAACGAACACCATCTATCGTCTCTCTTTCAAGAGGTTCAAGATTCAAATCAACATGATTAAACATTACATACCTGCTTCCATCTTAGCAATGATATATTCTTTGACTAGTCCAGAACGAACAATGTCTTCTATACCAAATTCTATTATATCAAAAGAAGACATTTTTCGCAAGATGTCCATGAAATCTACGATACCATTACGATCATTTGTTTTAATTAAATCAGATTGTTGTGCATCACCACAAAACATAATTCTACTATTCTCACCAATACGAGTAATAATAGAATCTAATTCATGAAAATTTAAATTCTGATATTCATCAACAATCACAATAGCATTATCAAGTGTCGTACCTCTCAAGAATGATGTACTCCAAAACTTAATAGTATCCTGTGCCTTCAAATTACCATAGAGCATTTCAAAATCTGCCTCAGAATTCATCTGAAACATATACTTCACCATATTCTTATAGGGTATCTGATAGATATCTGCTTTATCTTCATGATCACCAGGAAGAAATCCAATCTCTCTGGTAGATACTAATGAACGTACAATATAGATTCTTTCATAGGGAGTATTCTCGTCAAGAACATCTTTTAGTGCATTATAAAATGTAATAAATGTTTTTCCAGTCCCTGCACATCCATATGCTACTAAATGTTTATTCTCTTTATAAGAATTAAATAAATGCTTTTGATTCTCGGTAAGAGGTAAAATATCAACTAGATAATTAGCATTTAAAGGTTTTTTTCTTTTTATATGTTGAGTCGTCAAACCAACCCCAATAGGCTGGTCTGCCACCGTTTTCTTTCTTCTTGCCATATTACTATAGTTTCTTTACAGTAGATTTTGGTGCCTTAGCTGCTTTTCCTAAAACATCATTCCACCCAGGTTTAGTTTTTCTTAATTTATCTCTCCAATCACCTACTTCGGCAGCCATTGGACATGTTGATGGATCAGACCAATCTCTTTTCCAATCAGGATTATCATCACACCATTGAGTCCAATCTAATACACTCATTTGGACTTCTTTTTGTTCACCAGTTTCTTTATGTACTACAGGATAAGTTGCCATAATAATTTAATCGTATAAAAATATTTATTAAAAGAAATTAAAAACTATATTGTATCTTCCTTTACATGATGTAGTTGTAGTGGATAGATGTTTATCTTTGCCATTAAAAAATAATGCCTTATTTTCTACACTATTAAATTTTGTACCATTTTCAAATTTTGTATACCCATCACAAGTATTTAATGAAAAAATAATGGTCTTAATATCATAGTGATAATCTGAATGTAAAGCATGTTCATGTAAAGTTTCAGTCCAAGGATAAAAATTAGCTTTGATTCTTTTAAGAGATCTAACTCCTCCTTGTATCATATTATGAAATTTAGGTAGAAATATTTCAGAAATTTTTTTATAGTAAGAACTTATAGGTTCATCATTAACATAAAACACATGACAACCATACCAGTTCCAATTTTCAGAAACCTCATTAGTTGTAGCAACATGTTCAAGAATATACCATGGAAAAGTTTTTCCCAATATAAGAGTTTTTACTTCATTCAATTCATCTTCTGAAAGGAGATCATTAATAACATTTACTTCCATTCTAATGCCTCAGACACTGAAGGAAATTGTTCTATAAAAATTTTCTTACATTCCTCTGCAATGTCCATGTGCTCTTTCTGTGTACCGTGTGCAGATCTCAAATGAATGTAGTGAACCCAAGAACGGCACGATCCAGTCATATACAGTCGTGTTGGTGTTGCAAGTGGTAACACAAATCGTGCACATTCCTTTGCAACCCCTGCATCTAACATTTGCTTGTATAACTTCATTGACTGCTCAAAGATCTTCTGGATCTCCAATTCATAGTGTTGCTTCTCAATCGGATCTAGGTCGTCTGTCGAATTCTGCCTGTTCTTGATGTCTTGCCTACGGAGTTCTGGGATAGGTATCGTTTCTTCTAAGAGACTACTATCAGCATATCTCTGCGAAAACTCCTGATATGTGAAGCTTCGGTGTCTTAGAATCTGAGCCGCAAGTCCGCGCGTCGTCTCGATCTCCAAGGTCATGTGAGATTGTTCAAAGACACTCCAATGATTATGCTTAATACAATATCTTAAGAGTCCTGCAAACTTTTCATTATCTTGATTTTTGGGGTTGGACACTCTGGCAACATATGCCATAGTCTTTTCAGCATCAGGAGTGATACTTATAAATTTAACATTCATTTTTTAGTTCCAAATCCTTCAGGTTTTTTTCTCTTCTGAGCCATTAACTCAGATTCCAATACATTAAGTTGTTCTCTCATAAAATCAAGTTCTTCAGAATTATACAAATAATCTTGCTGAAGTGCTTTTTTTAAACTTCTTAGTAATTCTTTAGTTCTCATCCATCATCATCCTCGAAGATTTCATCATAATCAGTCATTACTGCATTTGGTTCTAAATCTGTAGAATAGGCATCTACATCAGAATAAACTTCTGCCTTAAGAGCATCAACCAACAATTCCAAATTACGAACAATAAGTTTTAACTTTTCTCTTTGGGGTTCCATAATTTTTATATGGTATTTAGTTATTTTACACAAAAAAAGAGGTCCTGTCAATAGGACCCCTTTACGAATCTGTAAGTCAGTTACTTACCTTGCACATACAACTTTCTGTTCTGTGTGCTTAATGCCTCTATAAACTAATTCAGAGACTTGCTTCTGACAACTTCTGTTGTCATTGGTATCGTACTTGATACCACGGTAGGTTACTTGTGCCATTTGTTTACTCCTAAAGTAATTGGATTTTTAGGCCCGTTCCTTTAGTCGTTTGCGTCCTCCGAAGAGGATGAACGAATCCGTTCCGCGACTTACTTGCGACCCCGAAGGGTTGAACGATTGTGTTAATAATAACACAGTTATATTATATAGTCAAGTAGTTTTGTAATATATGATACAATTTCAAAAAATCTTAAGAATCAAAAAATTACCGCAATTTTTTTCCTCTTATTTTTGAAACTACTTTCGCTTTTTCTTTTTGGTAGATGGAATATAACCCCAGACATTTGGTTTAACATTACCATGCCCATAATCAATACTCTTTATAGCATCCTTAAACTTATCATAATACATATCAAATACACCTGATCTCGTTCCTCTTGTTAAATCAAAACAAATTTTATTCTCATACATATACTTCACGATAAAAGAATCAGTAGGTGCCTTCTTTGTACAAACATCTTGGTAGGAACCATTTTCAATAATTAATTCACAACCATATTCTTTTTTACAAGATTCTCTTTCTTCTGATGACCAAATCGGTTTCTTCTTTTCTTCTACAGATTCTTTTTTCTCTTCAGTTTCTTTTTCAGTTTTAACTGTCATTTTGTATCACCCCATATAATATTAGGATATGCTTCCGTAACAACTTCCTTTGTAATTTTATACTTATCAGATAGTTTCTTATCCTTAGCAAGAACAACAATCTCTGCTTCTAATGGATGAAGTCCTTGCAAAATGTTTATAAACATTGTCTCACGACGAATATTACTCATAGCATCATTACCACCCCTAACAAAATGGTAAAAATTCTTAGACTCTCGACGAATAGTAGTATGACCTTGTTTATCAGATGCACCTACAGAAAAACTTCCCCTATCATGCATCTGACGAATTTCTTCCGTTAATTTTGTAGTAAGAGTTCCACTATAAGTAACATTTTCATCATATCCTACATAAGGAACTTCTCCTTGTGGAAGTATTGATTGTATAGAATTATCAAAATTCCATATAAGAACTCTTCTTAATGATTGATCATCATATTTTCTAAGAACTTCTATTTTCTTAGCCTTAGCTCTTTGTCTGGACACTAAATCTAATACTTCAAATACAAAAGGATTCTGTGGTAGTTGTGGAAGAGATTTAACTGTAAAACTTTTTGCTTTAGTCGTCTTCTTCGTCGTTGTCTTCGTCATAATTGTTTTCAAACCTGAATGCTATAACCTCATCTGGTATTAAATTGCCTTGTGTATCAAACATTTCGGGGTGAGGTCTTGGTACTTCCCGATAGTTTAACATATAATCTCTTGCTACCCACCCTGCTAATATTCCCACAAAGAAAAATAATAACGATACAGGTAATAATAAAGTTAATATTATCTCAGTATCAATAGCCATCTTCTTACCTCCTGGGAATTTAATTTGAAAAGTGTTACTGCGCTTTTTCTTCCTCCCGTTTAGTATAAATTCAACACCACGATTAATATGGTAATCGGTTTTATTTAGTTTAGAACTAGATAATTCCGTTTTCTTTGAGGAATTCGATTGTGTCAATACACCCTCCTAATTTCTTACCATCACATACAACTTGTGGGAAGGTGGAACCTTCACCAAATTCACCATAGAAAGCATCCTTTTCGAATTGCTGTCCTAAAGTATACACCACAAACTTACTTTCTGTCAACTCCAATACCTGCTTAACTTTATCGCAGTACGGACATCCTTCTTTCGAAAAAATCGTAAAGTTCATCATAGGTATTTTAGTCGTTTATAGTATAATTTATAACAGTAAAAAAGGCAGGTTCCCCTGCCCGTTATACCATCAACACACTTCTCCCACCACAGAGAAGATCTTCAATTCCAATACTGCAAGAATATTGAAGATGTGAATATTATAAAGGATTTTTACCTAGAAGTCAAGCATTATAGAGCATCTAATGCAGTTTGTGCTTCTGCATACTTAGCAGTAGCCTCATTTTCTTTTGCAGTCTTAGCAGAAGCATCATCTATAATTGCATCTGCTTCACCCAAAAGATCTTGCCAAGCATCATAAGGTGTCTTAACTGAATTGTACTGTGTTTCAGTTAATACCTGAACTGCTTTCTTTGATCCTTCAGTAATATCTGCTGCTGTAGTTGAATCAGGTATTTCTGATAAGCACACATCAATTCCACTACCACCAGTATCTCTCATCCACATCTTTACACCAAGTCCTGTATATTCTGCTTCAGGATGTCTCTTAGATATTACTGAAGCATCAGTAGTAACCCATGAATTATCATCTACATTTTTCCAATAATGTTTAATGTACTTCGTCATTTTTCTACAACAATTTCTAGTTATTTATATTTTACTTCTCCATTTATGACCATCATATCCAAATGATAATTATTAAAAAATTCATCTGCCTGTTCGGGAGTTTCTAATATTGGTTCTCCATTTCCATTCAGGCTAGTGTTTAATAGCACAGGAACACCAGTTATTTCATAAAATGCCTTGACTAATCGATAGTAGTTTGGATTCGTCTTCTCATTGATGGTCTGGAACCTCGCAGACCCGTCTACATGCGTCACAGCAGGTATTTTATCTGCTTGCTTTACGGGTGCTGTATAGAGCATATAGGGACTAGGTATAGGGAAATCAAACCAGTCCTGATAATATTCTTCCAATACTACAGGAGCAAATGGACGGAACCATTCTCTCTTCTTGACTACATGATTAATAATATCTCTGGTGTGTGGATTTCTAGGATCAGCAAGTATAGAACGATTACCTAGTGCTCTTGGTCCGAACTCAGATCTACCCTGGAACCATCCTATAATCTTTCCATTAGCAAGTTCTTGCGCCAACTGTTTATAATCTGGTTCTTGTCCTTGATAATCCTTTCCAGTATAACAAAGATCTTTCTGTTCATAATCATGTCTTGGCTCACCGAAGATATGATGTGCAACATAAAGTGCTGAACCCACAGAAGTTCCATCATCACCACAGGCAGGATAAATATGAAAATTCTTGAACTTTGATTCCTTTACGATCCTTGCATTTGCATTACAATTCAGAAATGATCCACCAGACAAACAAAGATTCTCTGTTTTATTATCCAGGTCCTCAATTACAGATAAAGAAGATTGTTCTAGCATTTTCTGTACTGTTGCAGCAATATCCATCTTATGTTTAATCTCATCAGTATATGATTCTCCATCAAACTCAAATGGTGTCCCATAAGATGCTAAACCCATCGTGGTTCCTGCCTTATGAAGTGCCGGACCTAATCCTAATTTTTCTGTGACCTCACCATACGCTACTCCTTCCATTCTGTTAGGACAATACTCGGCAAATATTTTCTTACCTTGTCCGTAGGCAACTAATGAATTTGCCTCTGGTTTTCCCATACTACAATCCATACTGAAGCAATAAGCATCATCAAATGAACTTGTATAATATACCGAAGCACAGTGTGCGAGATGGTGAGGAATAATATAACTTTTAATGTCCTTTCCTCTCATAGGAAAATCTTCTATGAGATATTTGTTTCCAAAAACTTCTTGCTTAAAATCATTCGTCGCAACACAATCTACATCATCGAATGTTAAATTTGATTGTTGTAAAACATAATCTATTACTTCATCAGTAAATGCCTGATCTTTTTTCTTTCTTGTAATTCTTTCTGTTGCTACACATGCCTCCAACTTCCCATCCCTAACAAGACATACTGATCCATCATGCCCGAACTGCAATCCCAAAATATTTGCCATAATTAAATTACAGGAACACCATACTCTTTTGATAAATTATCATTTATTTCTTTCATTGTCGGAAACCCCTTTACCGTAGCCCAACAAACAATAGAATATCTCTTACCCTTTGTAACTGGCTCTACACCATGTCTGTAATGATGATTAGAAGGAAAGGCAACTAACATTCCTGGTTCTGGTCTTACTCTTACTGCATGTTCTGGAAATATAAAATCACCACCTTCAAAATTATCATTCAGATAGAGAACAAAAGACAAATCTCTATCGGTAGATTTCTTCCAGATATGTTCTCCTTTTGGTGTCACCCATACACTTTCACCATCAATGTGAGGTTTATAGTGTCCTCCAATTCCATAAGAAAGTATCTGTGGAACTTCACTACTATCTACTTGACACCCATAAAAAGGATTAACAACCTCTCTAATCATATCATGATATAGTTGTTCTATTTTTGGAAACAAAGGTCCAGCATCAACAATCTGTGTATCCCTTGTCTCCTTATCAACTCTCCATGAAGTTTCACCTGTCTTATTCGTTGTCTCCGAATCAAAAACAGATAAATCTTCCGCAGGAGATGCCTCAATATGTTCAACCAATTCCTTTACACCTTGAGGATTTATTACATTCCTTCTGATTAAAATATATGTTAAAGGATTTTCTATCATAATAAAATTATACTTATAATTATTATATCATATACTATTGAGGCTGTCCATCTTGTCCAGCACAGAATGTAGTATGCCCATATCGATAAGATATTGTAGGTAAACCCTGATTCACAGCCACTGCAGTATCATTAGCATAAGTAATACGTGTTACTCCTGAATGCATCTGACCGAAACTAAAACAACATATTCCATAATCAGCATTACCAGTCATTGAAGCTAAAGAACCATGAGCCATACCCATTGGACCTCTTGTTGATGCTGTTGCAGTATCATTACTATAATCAACTCTTTCTATTGTTGAATAAGAACCACTACCATCACAAACCCATCCATAATTTTTATTACCAGCACAATAACTCCTAGGAGTACCTGTAGTAAGTATAGCGAAAGTTGTTGCAGCAACAGTATCATTAGCATAATTTATACGTTGAACATATGATTTTCCATCACCCTTCATAACGTATCCAGCATTATCATTACCACAAGCATCACCATTTTGTGTATTTACTGCTAATGGACCTCTTATTGATGCTGTTACCATATCATTACCATAGTCAACTCTATTTACTGTTGAATTAGCAAGATTACTACCACCCATCCAATATCCATGAGTTCTATTAGTAACTCCAGCTCTCGTATAAGTAGTAGAAGTTAATGGTCCTCTTACCGATACATCTTCCGTTTCATTAGCATAATCAAAACGCTGTACATTTGTATATGGATTTCCACCTCCAATATATCCATAATGCATATTACCAAGTCCAGTTGCTTTATAATTCAGGGGTCCTGCTCCTGGAACACCTGTCCTCCAAAGAGCTTTTGTTGTAGAATTTGGAAAATCATATACTACTGGAATTCCAGCAGCAGGACTAGGAACTCCAGTTCCCCTCCAAATATATCCACGTTGTGATGCTGGTAAATATGGTTTTGGAGTAGCGGCAAGGACACCAAAATATGGTCCTATAATTGGTAATGAATCATCCCTAGCACTTACTCCCGCAAGTAATTTTCTATGATTAGTCAATGCACCTCTTGCTGTTGCTACTGTTGTATCATTAGAATAATCAACTCTATCTATTTGAGTTGCATCACCATTTGCATAACCACAAGAAAAATATCCAAAAGCATTATTTCCTGTTGCTCCGACTCCATATTTCTTAATGCTTAATGGACCTCTTGCTAATGCTGTTGAAGTGTCATTAGCAAAATCAATTCTGTCTACTATTGAAGTAGCAGAAGGACCAGAAGGACCAGAATATCCATAATCTTCATTACCTGTTGATGCTACCCAATACCTTGCATTACTTAAATAACCTTTTACTACTGCTGTTGCAGTATCATTAGTATAATCAAGTCTATCTACTTTTGAAGTAGCACTCGGAGCTTCACCACCAGTAAAATATGCATAATTTTTAGTTCCTGTTGCTCCATGATTCCATCTACCAGCACTTAATGGACCTTTTGCTACCATTGTTGGTGTATCATTAGAATAATCAACTCTATCTGCAGTTGCAACTCCAGGATAACCACCAGAAAAATATCCATAATTAGTATTACCTGTTGCTGCTAATGCATTTCTAGCAGAAGCTAATGGACCTCTTATTACTGCTATTGCTGTATCATTACGATAACTAATTCTATCTATAGTTGATACATAAGCAGGACTAGGAACACGACCACCACCAACCCATCCATAATCACTATTACCTGCTGCACCCAACTCTCTTCTCTTAGAAGATAATTGAGTTCTTGGTAATGCTATTGCAGTATCATTAGCAAAATCAGTACGTTCTACTCCAGATTCATATCCTGGAACAAGAGATGCTTCACCACCACACCAATATCCAGAGCCATAAGAAGCACCAGTTTGTCTTGAATAGGTAGTTGATCCCATAGCATTCTCTTCTTGACTACATGCTGCTCCTCCCGATGTAGAACGTGTTAAATTACCTCTATGTACTGCCACTGCAGTATCATTACTATAATCAATTCTGTCTATTAATGAATATTGAGTAGGATATTGGTTTCTACCTGAAGCGAATCCATAACTTTGATTACCCGTTGACATAACTTCTTGTCCAGCTTGAGCTAATGGACCTTTTGATGCTGCTGTTGCAGTATCATTAGCAAAAGTAATCCTAAAGACATGTGAAAATCTTGACGAAGCATCTGTACCGCCAGAAATATATCCATAATCAGCATTAGAACATGCTCCTTGTGAATACCGTGCAAGAGTCAATGGACCTTTTACTATTGCTGTTGCAGTATCATTACCATAATCAAGACGATCTACTATCGAATATATAGAAGGATATACGTCACCACCAGCAAACCATCCATAAGATTGATTACCACATGCTTGTGCTGTTCTGGCTTGAGTTAACATACTCTTTGGTGACAATGCTGGACTATCATTAGAATAATCAATACGTTCTATCCTTGAATAGTATGGAGTAGGATAACTACGACCTCCACCAAAATATCCATAAGTATTAGTACCAACCATTGTACCCCAGGCTTTTGTTACAGTTAATGGACCTTTTGCTACTGTCACATTTAAATCAGTACTATATTCAATTCTATCTACTGTTGATACTTCACCAGGAGAATTATGTCCACCAGCCATATATCCAGAATTCTGATTACCAGTTCCTGCATTATTTGCTATGGCGGCAGTTAATGGTCCTTTTACTACTGTCAATGTAGTATCATTAGCAAAATTCATTCTATCTACAGTGGTCACTCCAGGATATGGTTGTCCACCACCCCAATATCCAAAACCTCCAGGACGTTTTGGATTATCTCCCAAAGCAAATGCAGCACTTAATCTTGGAGATTGTGCGACTGATCCTGAACTATTACCACAACAGTACTGCATTCCAGTAGGTAATGGTCCTCTTTGACTTCCACTCGCAGTATCATTAGCATAATCAAATCTATCTACAAGTGTAGAATTTGCAGGAGCTTGTCCAGCCATAAACCATCCATGATTAAAATTACCTGCTGCAGCAGCTCCATCTCTTCCTTTAATTATTTTACCTCTGTATAATGGGGTTGCAGTATCATTAGCATAATCAATCCTCTCTATTATTGTACATTGTGGTTGTGGTGATGGGGTTCTATAACCACTTACAAGGTATCCATAAGATATATTACCTACTCCTGCAGCATATCCTGTCACCTTAGCTAATGGACCTTTTTCTGATGCTGTTGCAGTATCATTAGCATAATCTAATCTATCTACTGTTGTTCTTCCAGGAAATCCACCAGCAACATATCCAAAAGACGGATTGCCCATTGAAGATGCTCCATACCTACCAGAAGTTAATGGACCTTTTGGTGCTGCTGTTGCAGTATCATTAGCATAATCAGTTCTATCTACTGTTGTTATTCCAGCAGGAGAACCACCACACCAATACGCACGATCAGGATTTGCCATACCACCATAATAACCTCTAACAGCAGTCATTGGACCTCTGTCTACTGATGTTGCTGTATCATTAGAATAATCAATTCTATCGATGTTAGTTGCTGGAGCTGGAAAACCACCACCCCAATATCCATGACTTAAACTACTTGCCGATCCTCTACCTTTCTTAGTATTAACTGAATATCCTCTTATTAGTCCTATTGCTGTATCATTAGCATAATCAACTCTTTGTACTGTTGAATTTGCAGCAGGAGCACCACCACCACCAACATATCCAGTTCCAGTTCCTTCTGGAGGCTTTTGTCCTGTCACCTCCATATAATAAGCACCACCAAAAGAAGTTGTAGGAAGTCCATTTGCTCTAGAACTTTCAGCATCATGCCCATAAGAAGCAATAGCTAATGGACCTTTTGGTGCCATTGTTGTTGTATCACTTGAATAATCAAGTCTATCTACATCTGTCTGACCACCACCAGGTTGTCCACCACTCCAATATCCAAAAGAATGACTACCTGTCGATCCTGTATGATACTTAGTACTAGTTAATGGACCTTTTGCTACACATGCTGTTGTATCACTTGAATAATCAAGTCTATCTGTTGTTGATCTAGCACCAGGAGAAGGACCAGTACCACCACTACCACCAGCCCAATATCCAAAATAAGCACTACCAGTTGCTGCAACACCATAACTTTGATTTGCAGATAATGGACCTTTTGCTACTGCTGTTGCCGTATCATTACTATAATCAATCCTATCCATAGTAGTGGAACCAGTACCTCCGTTTTGCTGGCCACCAGCAAAATATCCATAAGAAGAATTACTTGCTGCACCACCACTATAAATGCCACTCGGCACCGATCTATATGCCCTGAATATTGTTGCAGAATTATCATTAGAATAATCAATACGATATATACTTGTTTCTGGATGTTTTATTGAAAAGTATCCATAATGTTGATTACCTGTAGAATCTCCCGCATTAGATTCAGGATTCGTTGCTCTTGGTAATGTATTTGCCGAATCATTAGCATAATCAAGTCTCTGCAAGTTCGATCCTGCAGGTCCATATCCTGGTTGTGCCCATGCATAATTAGTATTTCCTACCGTACCCATATGTTGATAAGAATTCGGCATAGAAGATGTTTGTGATGCCGTTGCTGTATCATTACTGTAATCAATTCTTTGTATTGCTGATATATAACTGCCGTTATAACCACCAAAAGTATATCCAAAATTAGTTCCGACAGGTACTGTAGATTCTAATAAGTGCTCTCTTAAAGGAAGTGCATTTTGCGAAGCACTCATTCCACCCATATTAGTATACTTAATATATAATGGTTGTCTTGCTACTGCTGTTGCTGTATCATTAGCATAATCAAGTCTATCCACGAGTGATATTTCACTTGAACCACCACCTCCACCCCAATATCCAAACCCTCTATCACCTGTTGCTGCTACATATTTTCTAGCAGCACTTAATGGACCTTTTGGTGTTGCTGTAGTTGTATCACTAGAATAATCAATTCTATCAATGGTTGATAAGTCTGATCCTCCTGGATGCTGAGTTTCTCCGCCACCAACATATCCATAATAAGCATTGCCTGTTGCTCCAGACCGAATTTTATTAGCAGTTATATTACCTTTTGCTACTGCTGTTGTTGTATCACTAGCATAATCAATTCTATCTACAAATGTAGTGGATGTAGTAGGATAATCTCCACCACCAGCAATATATCCATAATTCGGAGTACCCGTTGCTCCAGCCTGCTTACCCATTTGACGACTTAAATTAAGTCTTTCTACAGCAGCTGCTGTATCATTAGCATAATCAGTACGAAATATATTAGAAGCATCTGGACTTCTACCAGCAACCCAATATCCAAAATTATTATTACCTACAGCTTGAAAATCATATCTAACAGCAGCTAAAGGACCTCTTTCTACACCTGTTGACGTATCATTAGCAAAATCCATCCTCTCTACGGATGACTGCTTACCTTGACTCTGGTCATATGGATTTCCTCTACCACCAGCACTATATCCATAATCAACACTAGCTACCGATGCATGTTTACCTCTCAGCTTCGCCATGAAGCCTCTTACTACTGGGCTTGTCGTATCATTAGAGTAATCAATTCTATTTACTCTACTTGATGAACTAGCTCCCCATCCATCAAGAGGTCCATCAGGAAACATACCACCAGTCAAATATCCACATTTATTTTCTATTACTGCTATCTTATCTGCAGCTACCCATACATCAGATGCAGTCTCCCAGGATTGAGTGCTTTGTCGAACACCAACATCACCTAATGTAAATATTCCGCTTGTATTAGTTGCCATACTGTTCCAAATAAGGACTGTCTGGATATTTCCAATATTCCAGTTTCTTATACTTATTTAGAATACGAGGAGATAATACATCTTCGGGTCTTTTAGAAGTTCTTTTGACTTTCTGACGTACATGATGCATGTCCTTTAAATTCCACTGTTTCTCACTCTCACGATGAGTATTTGTTACATTATTAAAGTCATGTTGATAATAATCTACCTCTAGAAAATCATATATTCTTCTCATTGTTTCATCAGGTTGATCGACTATATCATCATATTCAACCATCAATAAATGTTTCGTATCATTTCTAAGAAAAGCTTGTGACTGTGCCCAAAGTGCCTGATCAACAATACCATCATCACCCATTAAATATTGACATCGATTATCATCATCCACAGTAAATCCTTTCTCAATCAAATACTCATCTACAAATGAAACCTCATCCGAATTACGATGTATCATTGTAATAAAAGATGTGAGTACTTCTGATATATCTCTTACAGGACAAATGATTTTAGGATTCGGAGTTATATATGTCTTTATCCTTTCTATATTATTCGGCCATGCACGATTATGATCTATGATTATTGGTTTATCTACGTTGTAATAATAATTTTCAACATAACTATTAATAATTTTATAGGCATTCTCTGGTTTTGGATACCCTATGTATTGTTCACTCTGTTTAAAATATTCTTCCGTATGATACATCAATTCCATCACTGGACTCACTGGTTCAGTATGGACGTTCGGATTCTGATTTATAATACTTTTCAGTAAGGTGCTTCCGGCACGTGGAAGTCCTGCCATAAAATAATAACTTTGATTCATAAATTACCAATTCCAATCACAACCATGCTTATCTTTCTCTTTATCATTAAAAAAGAATAACTGAACTAATCTACCATTCTCAAGAGTATCACCAAAATTAACACTGTGAGAATGCCAAAGACGAGTACGAAATAATACTAGTCTATTATACTTCATAGGGCACAACATATATCTAGTCCATTTCTCTCTCTCCTGCCCATCACCATAAACATTAGTCCACCATGCTTCTTTATAGGTTGGCCATCCATATACTTGTGCATGTTCATCATCATTCGGACACCATTCCATACGAAGACTGTTATGTCTCCAGAAAGAAGTACCACCCTCATCAATACAATCTTCTGGTTTAGATAAGTATAGAACTCCACCCCAATCCCAACCAGGATCTACATGAACATCCTGTTTATGTTTAACTCCATCCAATGATAGACGAAAATATCCATTCTGATCGGCAGGAATCAGACCACCCTTCACTACATTCTCAAATTCACTATGAACTTTATCATTATAAAATTCACCTTCTGAATTCTTTCCAGGATAAGTATATTCACCTTCAGGTTCTGGATACTCACAATTTAATGCACAATCCCGTACCTCTTGGGGATTGTCATAGAAATCATCAACAATAATAATGTTTTGTCTCATATAATTTTTTTGTGATTATAGCACATTATCCACCAAATTGTGGAAGTGCATTTATTCCACCACCATAAGATGGAATATAACTAGCAGCAATAGCTAATGGACCTTTTGGTGATGCTGTTGCTGTATCATTAGAAAAATCAATTCTCTCTATCCATGTATGTGGACCAGGTTCACCACCACCAAAGTATCCAACATCAATATTACCATTCGCAGAGTTTTTATTAGTTGCTTTATTTAATGGACCTCTTACTGATGCTGTTGATGTATCACTAGAATAATCAATTCTATCTATTGTTGTTAAAGCAGAAGGAGAATATCCACCACCAAACCATCCATAATTAGCATTACCTGTTGCTCCAAACATCATTCTACCAACACTCAATGGACCTCTTAATACTGTTGTTAGCGTATCATTTGAATAAGCAATTCGATCCACTCTTGTGGTATTACTAGGATTAGCACCACCACCAAAGTATCCGAAATTAGCATTACCTGTTGCTGCTCTATCACGATTACCAGTACTCAATGGACCTTTTGCTACTGCTGTTGTGGAATCACTAGTAAAATCAATTCTACTTACTGTTGTATGATATGTGGCTCCTGGAGAACCACCACCAGCAAACCATCCATAATTTTTATTGGATGTTGCATTCGTACCATAATAAGCACCAGTCGTATATGTTCTTTGTGGTGCTCCAGCAGTATCATTAGAGTAATCTAAACGCCATACATCTGATTTTCCAGGAGCCACACCCACAGAATATCCATAATCAACACTACTACATCCATCACCATCATATGAACCTGTAGGTAATGTACCTCTTGGTGATGCTGTTGTTGTATCATTAGCATAATCAGTACGTTGTATAAATGTTGCTGCAGGAGGAGCATAACCTCCAGCATAATATCCACGTTGTGATGATGGATAATATTGTCTTGATTCAACAAAAGGTGCTCCTATAATTGGATGTCCCTCATCTCTAGAACTTGTGGATGCTGTCCAAACTGTTTTTCTACTTAATCTAGCTCTATCTGATAACGTTGTTGTATCATTAGCATAATCAATACGTTGTATATACGATGATTGATCACTATCATTAGTAGTAGTCCTACCACCACCCCAATATCCATGAGAACTATTACCTGTTGCTTTAACTTTAACTGTACCTACAAGTAATGGACCTCTTACTAGTGCTGTTGCAGTATCACTAGCATAACTAACACGTTGCATTGTTGTTAGATTTCTTGCAGGAAATTGATCTCCACCAGACCAATATCCACTACTAGAATTACCTGCTGCACCAAAATAACATGATGATGCAGCTAATGGTCCTCTTGGGCTTTGTGTTGGTGTATCATTACTATAATCAAGTCTATCTACTGTTGTTCTTGTATTAGGAGAAGCATAACCACCAGCAAAGTATCCATAATCTTTATTACCTGCTGCCGTTAGAAAAGCTCTTGCAATAGTTAATGGACTTTTTGCTACCGTATTAACTGTATCATTACCATAATCAAGTCTATCTACAAATGTTTTTGGATTTATGGATTGATCTCCACCAGCCCAATATCCATAATTATTATTACCTGTTGCTCCGACTCCATATCTAGCAACAGTTAAATGACCTCTTGCTGATGTTGTTGATGTATCATTAGAATAATTTATTCTCTCTACTTTTGATACTTGTGCAGGACTAGGATAACCACCACCACCAACATACCCAAAATCTTTATTACCTGTAGCAGCTGCTACTGCTATACTATAACTTAATGGACCTCTTGTTGATGCTGTTGCAGTATCACTAGCATAATCAAGTCTATCTACTGTTGACTCCATTGATGGATAAAAACCACCAATCCAATACCCAGTATTATATGAACCAATATAACCTTTTTGATACAAAGATGTTTGAGGAAGTGCATCTTCCTGACCACTTACTGCTGATAGAACATATCGAGCATCAGTTAATGGACCTCTTGTTGATGCATTTGTTGTATCATTAGCATAATCAACTCTATCTACTGTTGAACCATTAGGAGTACCACCAC
>VTLG01011535.1_pt1 | contig 18716 bp, 24 predicted proteins | sample 4694571 | NCBI WGS metagenome assembly VTLG01 (sample SAMN12604809, study PRJNA352737) | marine metagenome | biome: ENVO:00000447; feature: ENVO:00000209|ENVO:00000569|ENVO:01000036; material: ENVO:00002151; isolation source: viral sequences binned using virsorter ...
ACAGGCCTAATAGCACAAGATTTACAAAAAGTATTACCAGAAGCGGTTTATACTGCTGAAACTATAGGAGATGAATTTAAAGGAGAAAAACCAGAAGAACATTTAGCTATTCGTTATGGCAACACAGTAGGTTTATTAGTAGAAGCTATAAAAGAATTAGAAGCTAGAGTAAAAGAATTAGAAGGTAAATAATGGAATTTATATTTGTACCTTTATTAGCTTGTATAATTATTATGATAGGAGAGCTTTCTAATCCTAGAGGTATGAATATTTTTTGGTACAAAATTAATATTATTAGAAAAAATTATTTAAAAGAATTAACTCAATACGACTCTGGAAATAATAAAGGGTGTGGCAAACATTCTAGGAATAAATAATGGCAACACCTGCATCTGGAGCAATAAGTCTTAATCAAATTCATGTTGCGGCAGGGGGAGCCGCCGGAACGGCTTGTACGATTAATGATGCAGATATAAGGTTAATTGCAGGTGTAGGTAATGGCGCTACTGCAAGTTTTAGCACTTACTATAACCGGGCCGCAGACGCTTCTTTTACTATGACTGTAGGACATAGAAATGTAACTACATCTGGTCAATATTCTTCAACGACTAATACTTGGAGAGGATATTGGGGTGGAACATTTGTATCAGGTATATCATCTCCTAGTGGCGGAGCATTTGGAGCTTTATCCCCAACAATTAATGCTGATTATTTAGGTAATAATACAATTCAAATAATCCATACAACAGGTACAGTAGGGGGAACATCTAGTGCTTTTGTAATAGCAGTCAAAGCAGTTGTGGCTAATAATGACAATGCTTTTAAAAGTGTAGTAGTTAATGGCACTACTTATAACAGATCAAGTCTTACATACTTACAATCAGTCGGAGATACATCATGGAGATTGTCATATACACAAGCTCCGCAAAGCGTAGCAGGAGCTCCTTATCCACCTTTCGGAGTAGAAAACGCTTCTAACACTATTGTTTTTAGAAGAAGAGTATGAGCGAAATAAAACTAGAAAAATCTTCTACAGCAGATATAGGAAAAACTCCTGATATTGATGAAAACGATAAATCTTTTAATAGATTAACTCTTAATGTTACACACCCGGTTACTAAAGATAATTGGTATATGGAGTACAACAAACAAGATAGTGAAGATCTTTTAATAGAAAAAGAAAATGAAGTTTATGTTGAAGAAGATAATATTAAGTATTTAAAAAATCTTTGGGAAGCAGACGAATATAGTTTTTTTTTAGAAACATCAACATTAGTACAGGCAAGTGAAGGAGATTTAGGAGAAGGTATCGAAGAAGATTTTACTGTTCCTAAAAGTACAAAAACTTATGATGAAGTTTATGTAAATAAAAAATTAGTTAGAACTGATTACAATATTGGATTACATCAAGCTCAACCATTAATAGATGAAGTTGAAAAAGTTTTTGGCCAGGACCAAGAATGGAAAGGTAATAGATTTAATATTATTGGAACTTATACAGCTCACGAAGACGCTCCGCTAAGACCACCTTATACACATGAAAAAACTTATAGTTGGTACAATGTTTATAATTTGCCTTCGCAAGAATTATTAGATGAATTTAAAGTGCCTGATGTTGGTTATAAATATCATGTTTGGCACTCTATAAAATACAATACTGTTACTGCAAAAAAACAGTTAAAACTTGTTATTGAAGATAACGAATTTACAAGTAATTATCAAAAACACCCTGATACTTTTATTCCTAGACCAGAAGTGCCTGTGTATTCTCCAAAATATCGTTCTTTCTTTTTTGCAAAAATATTTAATGAAGACGGAACAGAAGCAGATCAATATGATGTTTTTTTTGTAACTACAAAAGAAATTATGAAAGAGTTTTGTGAAAAAAAAGGTTTGGCCTTTCCTATGCCAGAAAGCAGAGAAGATGACTTTGTTTGGATTTATGGACTTGTTTATAACAAAAATACTTTAGAAATAGAACAAGTTAAAGGATATGTTCGTTATCCTACAGAAGAAGGCGAATGGCTATAAAATTAGACACAAAAAAAATTGACCAAAAATTCTATAAAAAACTAGAAAAAGAAAAAGCGTTAAGAAAAGAATTTGTAAAAAAATTCCATAACTAAGATATAATTTAACCTATGGCAGACACGAATACTACTAACTTATCGCTAGTTAAACCTGAGGTTGGAGCAAGTACGAATACTTGGGGGGGAAAAATTAATGCCAATTTAGATGCTGTTGATGCTATTTTTAATTCATCAGGAGCAGGAACTTCTGTAGGCCTAAATGTAGGCACGGGAAAAACCTTAAAAGTAGCCGGAACTTTTGATTGTGAAGGCGGAACTATTGATAACACAACTATTGGCGGAACTACGGCGGCTCCAGGAACTTTTACTACTTTAACTGCAACTTCGGCAGATATAAATGGCGGATCAATAGACGGCACAGCTATTGGTGTTAATTCTGTTAGCACAGGTAATTTTTCTTCTTTAAGTATTAGCGGAACAGATATTTTTAGTAAAATTTATCCTGTTGGTTCTGTTTATATATCAACTGTAAGTACAAATCCTGGAACTTTGTTTGGCATAGGTACTTGGGTTTCAATAGGATCAGGTAGAGTTTTACAAGCTATAACAAGCGGAACCGGTGGTCAAAATGCCGGTAGCTCTACTAAAACAGTTTCAATGTCAATGACTTCTACAGGAACTTTACCTAATCATGTGCATCAATGGTACGACGGAACTAGATCTTCTGGATCTACTATTGACTTTTTTACAGGGGACTCTGCCGGAAGTTTCAACTCTGTTGGAAATGCACAAAACTTTTCTGGGGACCCAGATCAAGGAAATTATTACACAGCTAATCCAACTAGCAATCCAAGTATTTCAGTTAGCGGTAGTAGCTCTACCACAGTAGATACAACACAAGCTCACTTTACAGTTTATATGTGGTATAGACAAAGCTAAAGGTAATAACATGGCTTTAGTAGAAGTAACTCCCCCTGCCGGAATAGTTAAAAACGGAACTGATTACGCAAATAAAAATAGATTTGTGGACGGAGATCTTGTCCGATTTGAAAATGGCTACTTAAAACCGCTTGGCGGTTGGACCAAATTTAGAAACAATCCTTTAGGAACTTTTTTTTCTACAACTATAGCTACTACTAACGGAAGCAACACTATAACGGCGACAACTTCTGTCGCACATGGATTTTCAGTAGGGACAACTTTTATTATAGAAGATTATGCTAGTACCGGAGGAATACCTAATACAGAACTCAACAATCAAACTTTTACTGTAGCTTCTGTTCCAAGCACAACAACTTTTACTTTTACAACTTCTACTTCTGCTTCTTCTTCTGCAACTTCTTCCGCTTTTAGAGTAATAATTTCTAGCACTCCAATAGGTATGTATTCTTATAATGCAAATAATGGAGAAAAAGTTTTAGCTGTAGGAACTAGAGCAGGTGTTAATGTTTTTTATGAAAATACTTGGTACGACATAACTCCGGTAGGTTTTATAGCTGATGATGTAATTACATCTGTTGGTTATGGAGCTTATCATTACGGAGTAGAAGATTGGGGAAATGCAAGAAGTCAATCAGGAATAAATTTTGATACAAAAACTTTTTCTTTTGATAACTATGGAGAACATTTGGTTTTTTGTTTTCCGGCAGACGGAAAATTATATCAATGGCGACCTAATTCTAATACGGGTGTTCCAGACACTATAGCAACGCAAATACCAAATTCTCCTACCGGTTGTCAGGGCCTTGTAGTAAGTAATGAAAGACACTTAATAGCACTAGGATCTAGCGGAGATCCTAGAAGAATAGCATGGTCAGATAGAGAAGATAACACTACCTGGACCGCTTCTGCTAGAAATACAGCGGGTAGTTTGCAAATAGCCACAGGCGGTAAAGCAAATTTTGCTTATAGGTTTGGCAGGGACATAATTATTTTTACAGATATAGGTATAAATAAACTTTATTATGTAGGAAGTCCTTTTGTTTATGGCGTTGAAGATGTAGGTATAAATTGCAAAGCAATAAGTCCTAGATGTATTGTTTCTTCTGGTGGTTTTTTATCTTGGATTAGTGAAAATTCATTTTTTACATACAATGGTCAGCTTAGAGAATTAAAATCAGATGTGCATGATTTTATATTTGATAACATTCAAACTAATACACAACAAGCTACTTTCGGAGCTCACAATATAGATTTTAACGAGATCTGGTGGTTTTTTCCTGTTGGCGACACAGATCAACAATCGCCAAATAAATATATTATTTGGAACTATTTAGATAATGTTTGGAGTATAGGAGAGCTAGACAGAGGATCTTGGATAGATCAGGGTGTATTTAAAAATCCTTTAGCTACAGATAGTAATGGATTTATTTATGAACATGATAAAAGGCCTTTATTCAATTCTCCAGGATTAGGCACAAGAAAACCTTTTTGTAGAACAGGTCCTTTAGAAATAGGATCTGGAAATAAAGTAGCTCAAATTAATCAAATATTATCAGACGAAGAAACAACAAATTTACCGGCAATAACTTTAAGTTTTACAGGCCGTTTTAATCCATTAGGAGCTGAAACTGATTTTGGCAGTTTTAATTTTAATGCTAATGGTTATACAGATGCTAGATTTTCAGCTAGACAGGTCCAAATGAAAATAGAAGGAGATGTAACTCAAGATTTTCAAGTAGGAAAAATTAGACTAGATGTAAAAGCTAGAGGTCGAAGATGATACAACCTGCTAGTAAAAATCAATACATACAAAATGTAACAAATGCAAAATTAGATGTTTCTGGCACAGGATCGTTAGAAACAATATACACAGCTCCAGGTACTACTGAATTTGATTTTGCTGTTATAGAGTCTATTTTAGTAGGAGATGATAATGGTCAAGCAACGACTATAGATCTTGTAGTAACTACCGGATCTTCTAATCATTTTTTATTCAAACAAAAAAATATATCGGCAAATGGTACTGTAGAATTATTAACTAGAGATCTTGTTTTAAAATCAGCACAATCACTAAAAATACAAGTAAGCCACGCAAATATTAATGTTTTTGTTAGTTTAGTGGAGTATGGAAAAGGAGATTAAAAAAGAAGAATGGGAAGTATATTGGGATCATTGTAAGCCAATTTTAGAACCTGCCGTTGCATACCAACAAGCATACACTATAGATGATGTAGAAGATAAAATAAGGCATGGATATTTTCATTTATGGCCTGGAAAAAACTCTGCTATGGTTGCAGAATTAATTAATTTTCCACAAGAAAGAGTATATAACTTGCTTTTTGCAAGTGGTAAATTTGATGAAATAGAAGGTATAATAGAACAAATAGAGGTTTTTGCTAAAACTATAGGTTGCACAAAACTTATGGGTGGTGGCAGACCAGGTTGGAAAAGAAAAGTAAAGCATTTAGGTTTTGAACCAGAAACTTTTTTAGTAAAAAAATTATGAGTTTTAGCAAAGGAAAACAAACAGAAACAAGAGATGTTCCAGAATATCTGGACGATTTATTTAAGCAATCAGCGGATATAGCTAGTGAAGGAGCTACTAATCTAGGCCCTGTTTTTTCTGGAAATAGAGTTGCAGGATTAACACCAGACGAAATAGAAGCAGAAGCAGAAGCTAGAAGACTTTTTGGCACTTCTATGGCTTATGATCCAAGAACTAATTTAATGGAAATGATTGGTTTAGATGCTCCTGCTTACAATCCGGCTTCTCTATTAGACGGAAACATGACTGCTTATGAAAACAGATTTACTAATCCGCTTATTAATACTATTGTTGATGATTTTGACAGAATAAGAGATATGCGTGTTCAAAAACTTCAAGATGATGCAATAAAAATGGGAGCTTTTGGCGGAGATAGATCAGCTATATTTGAACAAGAAGGCACTAGGGCCTTAGACGAAGAACTGCTTAAAACAGTAGCAGGAGTAAGAGAGTCTGCTTTTGATAGAGCTATGGATAGATTAGAAGCAGATACAAATAGAATAGACACTTCCAGAAGAATTGGAGCTGATCTTTATGCTCAAAATTTAGATAGGCAGTCTGGTTTATTAAATAATTTACTAGCAGATCAATACAATATGTTCAGTTTATTTGGAGATATGGGAGAAAGAAGGAGAGGTTTAGACCAAGCTCTATTAAATGCTCAAATGGACATCTTTGACGAAAATAGAAATCTGCCATTAGAAAGACTGCAATTTTTAAATGCAGGTGTAGGCAATATAGATACAGGAAATGTTATTGGTAGAACTACTAGAACTAAACAATTGGTAGAACTACTAGAACTAAACAATCAAAACTTGATGTGGGAGATATTGGAAAACTTTTAACAGGAGTAGGAGCATTGGCTCCCATAATTGGTTAATATGATAGATCCTAAATTTAAAGATATGCTTACTCTAGCTAATATGGGAATTACTCCAGATGCTATTACAGCTTTTCAAAATCACAGAAATAAATTAAAACTAAATGATGATGCTTTGAATATGAGAAATAGTGTTTTATTTGGCAACACTTTTGCAAATTCTGGTTCGCAAACTGATGCTACTTTTATACCGCCACAACCAGGAAGTATGTATGATCCACAAAATCAAAGAAGAAAATTAGCAACAGAATTAGACATAGCTATGACAACAGATCCTAGAAATACTATAAACCCTACTATGACACCTGATATTTTTGCTAGACCTGGTGTTACAAAATCTTATAGTGCATTAATGAGTGGTGTAAATGCTGATGATGCGTCGGCTAATATTCTTATGGGAACAAATATTAACAAAAATGCTGTATTAGATAACCTTAACAAAACTATAGGAGATGTTGATAAAAGAGAAAATAAACTTGCTAAAACAAGGGAACGACTAGAAGCAGTAAGAAGGTTGGGCCTAGCTTTACAAGGCAAAGATCCAGACGCTATGGACGCAAAAAAACTTATGCAAATGTTAGATATGCAATACAAAACAAGTTTGATGCAAAACATGGGCCTAAAAAACCAGGACAGAGCTTCAATAATAGCATTTGCAAGATCACAAGCTCCAAATGATCCTACTCTTTCAGACTCACAATTAAACGCTATTTTGAATAATGATGCTGTAGCTTTACAATACGGAAATAAAGAAGCAAAAGGCAACGAACCAGAAGAAGTATTAAATAACTATGTTTTAACCGGAACAATAAGTCCAAACGCATTTAATTTTTTACAACAAAATCTTAATAAATTTGCAGATGATGCAGAAGGCAAAATAATAAAAGATATATTGAGTAAAACTACTTATGACCAATATGTAAAAAACGACAAAGTAAAACAGGATTTTAATAGTTTGTTACGAAGACAATCTACAACAGGAGATGAGGGTTTAAATAGATACATAAATGGATCCTTTGTTACTAAAATAGAAGCAGATGCTTTGAATTTTGCAAGAGAAAGCTCTTTCTTACAGAGAGTTAGATAATGGTATATCATTATGGGAGCTTATGAAGATTGGCTAGAAGGAAATCTTGAAGTTTCAGAAATCCCCGTAACAAATATAGACGAACAAGCTCAAATCGAGCAAGAAACAAATCCCGTAAATCCTGGCCCTTTATCTAATTTTTATAGAACAGTTTTCGGTGGATTAAGGGACTCCGGACAAGCCAAACTTAATCTTATGGAAGACATAGCTGACATGGGAGATCGTGGCGTTTTAGCTCCAGGTATTAATAATCCCATAACACTAATGCAAGGAGCAAATTTTTTGTCTAAAAAACTTTATGGAGAAGACGGATTACCAGAAATACCAGAGCCAACTTATTTTGGCGGATCTTTTGCTAGAGATATTATTCAGTTTCTTCCTGATTTTGTTGGTTTTGATAAAGTAATACGAGGTCCACAAATTGCTACAACGCAAGGCCCTGCTTTTTTAAGAGGTTTATATAATAGACTTATGGTTCCTGGTTACAAAACTGATAAAGTAGGAGCTGTTAAAGACATAACGGATAGAGCTGTATCTGATGTTGTAAGATATGGAACTATAGGTAGTATTGCTGAACAAACTTCTTTTGATCCAGAAGAAGAAAGGTTATCTAATCTTTTATATGATACTTTTGGCCCAGATGTTTTTGTTGTTGGCCCTGTAGCTGAATATTTAAAAGCAGATCCAGACGACTCTGTAGCTCAAAGTAGATTTAAAATGGCTATAGAAGGAGCAGGTTTAGGATCGCTTCTTAGTCCTATTGTTGGTTTTTTAGGCAGAGCTTTTGATATTAGATCTGTTAAACAGCAAGAAGCAAAGATAGCTGACAAAATACAAAAAGAACAAATTTTTGAAGAAGAATTTGTTGGTCCTAGATTTCCAGAAGAACCGCCTACTAGCCAATCAGAAAAAATTATAAACGAAAAAAAATTAGATACTCCCGTTTATAGAGAAGACGGATCTTTAGATGTAGATGTTTCAGATACAAATAAATATTTAGAAAAAGAAGTATATGGGCCAGATGATATTGAGTTTAATAAATTTTTAAATACTAGAGATTATAGTAATAAATTTAAAAACCTTTTTGAAAGATATGCTCGTTTGTTTAGATCTGACATTGATCCTGCTTTTAAGTTTGAAGATCCAACATTAAATAAACAATTTTTAGCAGATGAAATTACAAAAATTAAAATTAGAGCTAATAAAGATTTTCAAAAATTTAAAGCAAAAAAACTACCAGACAGTCCTTCAACTAACAGACTACAAGAGCCAGATTATCCTAAAGTAACTACTGCTAAAGAAATTTTAAGAAAAATAAAACCTTTTACTTATGCTCAATTAAAAATAGGCGAAATAGGAGACTCTTTAGGTTTAAATGATAGTAGAGGAAGGCCTAGTAGAGCTTATTATCGTGGATCTGCCGGAAAATATGAAACAGAAAATCAAAAAGCTCTAAGAGAAAAAGCGGAGCAAGATGAAGTTTTAGACGGAGCTTTTTGGGATAATCTTGCAGAAGATATGCAAAGCAGGGGTTATGAAATTAATTATGATAGTACCTTAGAAGTTTTAGAAAAAGGAGATGATAGTAACTCTGCGTTTAATGTATTAACAAGACTAATAGAAGAAGATGCTCCAAATCCAAAAGATCAATTCAAATTAGCAGAATACGAACAATTATTAGAAGGCATAGATCAAGAAAGAAGACTTATTAATGACTTGGGTTTTGATCCAGATGAACTGACAGACGCACAATTAGACGAAGTTATTGATAATTTTGTAAAAAATACTACTGAAAGATTTGAGCCAGATGATCCAATAGTAACTGCTTTAAAAACACTTGTTCCTGCTAATTTAAGAGGAGATAAAGGATTGCCATTAGGAGAAGGAGCTGATGTTCCGCCTGGACCACCACCACCACCTAGATCAGACGACGGGCCACCGCCAGACTTTGATCCTGGAGATCCTAAAAAAGTAGTAAATATTAATTTAGAAAAATATGATTTTTCTAAAGGAGATATACAAGCTCTAACTAGACAGGCCATAAAAAATGGAGATTGGATTAAAGCTAGAAATCAAATGCAATTTGGTCCTGACGGAAAATTGTTAAGAGAAGATGCTTTAACTAGCGGATTAACTATAGATAAATTTATTTATGCTCCTAAAAATTTAAAATTTACTCCGCAAGAACTTATGGCCGCTAGAATGATGTTGCAATATTTAGCAAAACAAGTAAAAGAATTAGGAGATGAATTAACTATATTGCTTGATGCGGGAGAAACGCCTTCTAATAAACAATTATACAATTTTCAATTATTAGAAATGGATCTGGGAGCTGTAGGAGAAAGACTTGTTGGAGAAACTTCTTATGCAGGTCAATTACTAAACTCTTTTAGATATGATGTTGATAATTTAACACCAAAACAAGCTAGAGAATTTATAGATGATATTGTTAATCAGAGACAAATTGCTGATAGGGGTATGCGAAGTATAGAAGCAAGAATAAGAAATGCGGCCAAATTAGAAACTCCAGATTGCTGATAGGGGTATGCGAAGTATAGAAGCAAGAATAAGAAATGCGGCCAAATTAGAAACTCCAGAACAAATTGCTATTAATGCTCAAAGTGCAGTAAGACCGCCAACTATTTTAGACATGGCACAAGAATTTTGGATAAATGCTTTGCTTTCTGGTATTCCTACACAAGCAGTAAATTTTGGTAGTAATGCCATAGTAGCGGCTTTTAGGCCTGTAGAAGCGTATGCTCAAGCGGTAATTTCAGTAGGCAGAAGAAAAGATCCTGACAGAAGACTCTCTTTTTCAGAAGCAAATGGTAACGCTTTTGCTACTATTTATGGATTAAGAGATGCTTTAAAAACAGCAGGAAAAGTATTTTACAATCCAGATTTAGTAAAAGATCCAAACACAAAATTAGAATTAGCTAGGCAAAAATCAATTAATACAAAATTAAAAGTTTTTGGTTACGATATTATTGGAGATACTATCAGATTGCCAGGCAGAGGTTTATTAGCAGGAGATGTGTTTTTTAAACAACTAGCTTACAATCAAAATGTTTATGGCAAGGCCTTCGATATAGCGGGGAAAGAAGGAATTAAAGATCCTATAAAATTTATGAAAAGAGTAAATAGTCTTGTCATAGATCACAGGAAAAATCCGACAGCAGGTGTTTTAGGCAAAGACTTCGAAGAAATTGCATTAGAACGAGGACGCTATCAAACATTTACAAATAATCTTGGTCCTACCGGAAGAAGTTTCCAAAGACAATTAAACGGCCCGTTAAAAATGTTTAAATTTGTAGTGCCTTTTGTAAGAACTCCGGTAAATATTGTTAAATATTATTTAGAAAGATCTCCTGCCGGTGTTGTAAGTGCTTTAAGAAAACAAGGAGCTGAGCGAGATGCGGCAATAGCAAGAACAGTTTTAGGAACCGGCTTGGCAATTTTAGGTTATCAGTTAGCGTCAGAAGGAAAGATTGTTGGTGGTGGGCCTATAGACAGACAAGAAAGAAGATTATGGCTTCAAGACAGATCTAATGTTCCTTATTCGTTTAAAACATCAGACGGCAAAAGTTATGAGTTTTTTAGGTTTGAACCTACTGCTATGATTTTTGGAATTGCCGCTGATATGCAACAAATAATGGAAGAAATTTATAGAAATCCAGAATTTTACGGAGAAGACGGAAAGTTTTTACAGGAAAAGTTTGGAACTCGTATTTTTGATATGTTAATAGGATTAACTAATTCTTTGCAAAGAAACTTAACTGATAAAACTTTCTTTAGAGGTATTACAGATTTAGTAAGTGCTATAGACTCAGAAACTCCTACAGGTATAGAAACTTATGTAAATAATTTCTTAGGATCTTTTGTGCCTACAATGTTTAGAAACATTAATGATGTTAATGATCCATTTTTAAGAGATACCAGAGAAGCTCTAGATAAAATAATGGACGATCTGCCTTTCTTTAGCAATAAAAATATGCCTATCAGAAGAAATATTTTTGGAGAAAAAATGTTAAGAAGAAAACAAGGCCCACAAGTGTTTTCTCCTATAACTGTTGGTACGGCAGAACCAGATCCCGTACTAACTGCTTTTGCTGACGCAAATTATTTTCCAGGCAAAATGAATAGAAAATTAGACGGAGTAGAATTAAACGAAAAACAATACGAATATATGTTAGATAGATTAGATCTTATGAACGCTAGATCGGAGTTTGAAGCATTAATTTCAACATTTTCTAGTGATGATCCACCAAGATTTAGAAGGGAAGCATTTGAACAATTAATGGGAGAGCTTAGAAAAAATGCAAGGCAAATGACTCTTGACTCTATTATGTATGATGAAAACAGTCCGGTATATAGTCCTTCCTGGAGAAAGGCATGGGAGAAAGAACAGCGTAGTACGGATTAATGCCTTGCCCTACAGAAAGAGTTGGGAAATGCGGAGAACATTTAACAGCTTCCTTTCTTTACTCGTTTGGATCAGATCTAGTTACAATGCCACACGGATCTCACGCTGATATAGTTTTTGAATACAAAAATATTTTGTATAAATGCCAAGTAAAAACTGTTACTAAAAAAAAGAAATATATATCTAAGCATAACGGCAGACATTACAGGACCGGTTGGTGTTGGGATATTAGAAGGGGTGGTAATACTAAACAAAGAAGATATGGTACAAAAGGTACACATAATATAGATCTTTATGCTCTAGTTTGTCTTCCTTACAAAAAAATAATTTTTGTACCTTTTTTAAAAAAAACTAGAATTACTTTTAACGACGACGAAGTTAAAACCGCAAATTCAAAAGAAACTTTAGAATATACTTTAGATTTAATTAAGCAAGATCAGCTTGTTAGCTAACTCTACATTATTTTTAGAAACTTCTTGTCTAATCTCTCCGTATCTTTGCATAGAAGATAAGCTCTGGTGTCCTAATAAATTTCCTACTTGTCTATGGCCCAGACCTGCTGATAAACAATATGTAGCGAATGAGTGCCTAAGATCATGTAATCTTAAATGCGGACAATCACATTCTTTTCTAATTCTGTCCCAAGTTTTTTCCGGAGATTTTATACCTGTAATTGTTTGTTCATTAGGACAGACTTCTATAATTTTATTTATAATTTTCATAGCATGATCTGATAAATAAATAATTCTGTCTTTACCTGTTTTTTTACCTGTCTTGTATTGGTCAAAAGGTATTACAATTTTATTATCTTTTATCCAAGATCTTTGTGCATTTGCTATTTCGCTTTTTCTAGCTCCTGTTAGTATGAGCAACCATATAAAAGATATAGACCTTATCTTTCCTGGCTCAAAGTTTTCTAATTCATTTAGCTTTTTAAATACTTTTAACTTTTCTTTTTCGGTATAGCTAGTAGTAATTTTCTTTTCTGGATTACCTTTTATACTTCTGGCTATATTATTTTCTATACCATAACATTCTTCATCAATAGCAAAATTTAAACTAGCTACTATAAATTTAAGAAATTTGTTTGCTTGTGATTTTGTTTTTTTTGAAATAAATCCAAAAACATTTTTAATATCTTTTCTTGTTAGCTTATCTACACAAATAGATCCAAGATGTTTTTGTGCATAATTTTTATACAAAGATTGATATTGTTTTATTGTAGTTTCTTTTACATCTCTTGCCTTACAGTCTTCAATGTATTCAAAAAACAAAACATCATACTTAATTTCTTTTGTGTCTTTTGGATCTTCTACTAGGCCTTCTTCTATATCTTTGTAATGTGAATAAATTTTTATAGCTCTCTTGCGTATCTCGGTAATACTTTCATCTGGATAACGAGCTTCTATTTTTCTTTTAATTTTTTTTCCTTTGTTGTGCCAGATTAAATAATAGTATTTAGATCCGTTTCTATATCTAGTTTTTAATTTATTAAATTTTTTATCAGCTATATGCCTATCTTTTTCTTCCATTTTTTTCTCCTTTTTTATGCACTAATTCAATTTCCATTTCTAAGTAATGAATTGCTTTATTAAGATCATCAATCCTACTGCCTTTATCTCTACTAATATATTTGACAGCATTACCACAACAATAAGATAGTTTATTAGCCAATATATATTCTATTGGCTCTATGCCTAGTTTCTTGTAGTGATTACCTGCTACTTGTTTTTTTAGAGTTTTTGGCTTCCTTGACATTTTTTTTAAATATTTTGTCCCAATTTTTTTCAAAAGTTTTTTTATCAACTTTCATTGGACGGGGATCTGATCCTTTTGACATTAGATTTTTGTGAGAATGGCAATCAATAAGACATTAGTTATGAAAATTTCTCCTGCGAGTATCGAGTGATACCATACTGCGAGTATCGAGTGATACCATACCCAACGGGCCTTATAAATATTTTCAATAGTAATTTCTTCGTCCTTTCTCATTCAATTAATGTTTGCATTTCCTTAACATCTGTATATCATAATGGTTATGAGGAATAATATCTAGTCGTGTCTAGCAATCAGAAGACATTTTTATCCAGGCAACAATGTGCTGAAAGAATTGGTGTTAGCGTGAGAACACTTGATCGTTGGCGTTTTTCTGGAGAAGGACCTAGTTATTACAAAATACATAAAGCAGTAAAGTATGAGGAGCAAGATATTGAGAATTACTTGGATAGTCAAAAAATTATTACTTATTAAAAAATGCCTGTCATACATCATGCAAAGATTGCTCCGTCTGGATTGGATAGATATACAAAATGTCCTGCTTCACCAAAAGCATCAGAAGGTTATCCTTCTAGCAGTAGTGATGCTTCTCGCATTGGTAGTGTAGTACATGAAATGAATGAAATGAGATTACAAGGAAGATTTAAAGGTGTTGATTTCAAAGAATATTGGCTAGGCAGAGAAGTAGAATTTGAAGGTCATACAGTTAAAGTAGATGCAGAAATGATAGAAGCATCTAATTTATACTGTGAATATGTTGTTAAAAGAAAAAATGAAGAAAAAAAATCAAAACTCTATATAGAAGAAAGATTAGACGGACATGAGATCCACCCGGACCTATGGGGAACAACAGATATTTTAATACTGCAAAAAAACAAAATAATTATTATTGATTATAAAAATGGTAAATATCCGGTAGAAGTAGAAAATAATTTACAGCTTAGAGCTTATGCTCTTATGGCTTTATCAAAGTATTCAGATAAAACAAAAGTAGAAATGGTTATAGTGCAACCTAGAGCGTGGCACAAAGACGGGCCAATAAGATCTACAGAGATTTCTTCTGAAAATTTGGTAAATTGGGCGTTTGATTGGCTAAAGCCAAAAATAGATGCCTGTTTTGAAGATGAACCTGTTTTTGTGGCGGGAGATCATTGTGTCTTTTGTCCGCATAAACTTAATTGCGATACTCATCATAAACTTAATTGCGATACTCATAAAGAGTATCTACTTAGTGAGGAGTACATTGAGCGAAAAAAACAACGAACTAAAAGAGCAATCTACAACAGATAGCGAAGAAAAACCTTTTTTGTCTTATGAAGAAGACGGCGTAAAGCAACATATCTTCAAAAGCAAATTACTAGATAAAAAAATCAAAGCAGAGGTAGAAATAAATCAACTATCTGTAGCTGAGATGTGTGCGTGGACTATAAATGGTTTAGCACTTTTGGACCAAGACAGTGAAACAATTACACAATCAAGAAAGATTGAGCAACTTACACAATTAAGACAATCTTTTGAGTTTTTGCGTAATTATTCATTTGAATTGTTAAGAGCAACATTAGAAAAAGGAGAAAAAAATGACACTTAAAGCAATAAGAAAAGGAGCAACTAGAAAACCTATGCGTATGGCTATATATGGCCCTTCGGCTATAGGTAAAACAACTATGGTCTGTGAAATGCCAGATCCAATAATACTTACACTAGAAGAAGGCCTAATCACACAGACAGATCAAAACATCTGGAATACAGAACCTATTGAAAGCTATCCAGAATTTATAGAATACTTAGAAGAAATAAGAGATAACGACGATTATAAAAGCAGAAAAACTTTAGCGATTGACTCTAAACATCTGGAATACAGAACCTATTGAAAGCTATCCAGAATTTATAGAATACTTAGAAGAAATAAGAGATAACGACGATTATAAAAGCAGAAAAACTTTAGCGATTGACTCTTTAGATTGGTTAGAAACTCTTATTGAAAAGTATGTAGCAGAAAAAGACGATAAAGAGTCTATTGTTGATTATGATTGGGGAACAGGTTATTCAAAGTCTAAAGAAACAATGACGCAGGTTTTTACTATTTTAGATCAAATCAGAGATAAAAGAAAAATGCGTGTGGTTTTTATATGTCATGTCAAAGAAGACCGAAAAGAAAAACCAGGACTCAAAGATTATCAAAAATACGAGCTAAAGCTTAGGACCGGTTTTGGAGAAAAAGTTAAAGAGTATTTAGACATGGTTTTGTTTTATAACTACAAATATGGAGAAGTTAAAACACAAGACGACAAGGGATCTCTTAAAACTAAAGTTACGCAGTCTAAAGAAAGGTATTTATTTACGGAAGATTGTATAAGTCATTTTGCTAAAAATAGATATAACTTACCTCCAGAAATACAAGTAGAGAAGGGTAAGGTATGGAAAACATTGGAGCAAGAACTCAAAAAAGCATTAACCGGAGATAAAAATGGTTGAGCCAATAAAAAGAAGATTGCCTTCTTATGAAGGTTACGACCAAATACTTGGCAGAGTAAAAGGAATTATCAAAGAAAAAATAGGATCTAGCGATCTACTAGATAAAGCATTGATGAAATGTTTGCTAGAAATAGAAGACTTAGAAACAGAAATTTCTGAAACTCTAAGTGGCAGATCTGAATTTTATGATAACAACGAAGAACATTAGTAAAAAGCGAGGTAAATATGACTAATTTCAAAAACTTAATAGAACAGGCCGGAGAAGAAAATGCTTCTATGTCTGATTTTGTAGAATATCCAGAAGGTAGATATTTAATAAATTTTGTCCAGGCAGATGAAATCACAGACTTTGTATCTAAATCGGGTAAAACCTATGATGCTACTGATATAGAGTTTCATGTAGTTTTGTCCAGGCAGATGAAATTACAGACTTTGTATCTAAATCGGGTAAAACCTATGATGCTACTGATATAGAGTTTCATGTAGAAGGTTGGGAAAATAAAACTCTTAAATCAAGATATTTTACTGCCTATGACAAAGAAAATTCTGGAGAAGATAAACTACATAAGGCGGCCTTGAGTGGTACTATGAAATTGCAAAATATTCTTATGGCTATGGGTGTCAAACCAGAAGACTTCCCGGAAAGCATAGAGCAGTTTAATCAAGTGTTGCAGGGTAAAAGTGCTACCTGTCTTTTGAAAACTGTCTTTTGAAAAAAAGAGAATACGAAAGCAACGGACAAAAAAAATCTACATTAGATCTTGACGAAGATTTTGCGGGACAAAATTGGAAAGTTGTTGGAGATGAAAAACACATTGATATTTCTAGTCTTGGATCTTTTGAAGAAGAAAAAATTGAGAAAAAAGAAGAAGCTCCTGCTCCTGTAGAAACAAAGACTGAGGAGTTTGACGAAGAGATCCCTTTCTAAATCTTGTTTGATATAAAAAACAATAGGCCTTCTTTATGTGCCTGTTGTTTAAAACCTTCTGGAGCAATTTTATTGCAAATAGATAATAAGTATTATGGTGTCTGTAATAACAGACACCATATAGAAGAAATCAAAACAAGAGTAAGAAACAAAATGGAAATAACCAGGCAGTCTAACCTAAATTATAAAAGTGTTGATTATGCAATAGCGGAAGTAAAATCGTTGTATCAACAATTAGCAAAAAAAAATAAAACATACGAGCTTCATAAATGGGAAGGAGAAGAAAGAAAAAAATTTTTTAGAACACTAATTCTCTGTTATCTTGATTGCGAGAAAGCAAAAGCAAGTAATGGAGTAGATAGTGGCTAATTACAAACAGCTCTTTGAAAAGAGAAAATCAAAAGAAAAAAAACTTACACAACAAAAAGCAGATATATCTGATCTTATAAAACAGATGAACGCTGACGGATTGTTAGTGGATAGCATTGATACTTCTGGCGGGATTGTAAGAGTTCCGGTAAAAGCTACAGCTATATCAAGAGATGATAAAACTTCTACCGGAGAAAAATCTGGTTGGTATTTTTTTCATCAAAATAATGGATAAAACTTCTACCGGAGAAAAATCTGGTTGGTATTTCTTTCATCAAAATAATGAACATTGGATTTCTGTATATGGTAATTGGAGAACAAATCAACAATGGAAGTTTTACAGCAATTCTATAAAAGAGCTTACTCCGGAACAGCAAACAGAATTAAATAAAGAAATAGAAATAAATCTGCAAAGGGCCAAGAAAGAAAGGGAGAAAAAGAATAATGAAGTTGCGAAGGAATGTGAGAGAATTTTTAAAAGTTCTAAAATAGTTAATGAGCATGAATACCTATTAAGTAAAGGGTTAAAAAATAATTATGGATTGACAGAGATGAACGGATCACTTCTTTGTCCGGTGTATTCTACACAAAATACAAAAAAAGAATTAAGAAGTCTGCAATATATAACAACAGAGTCTAAGCGTTTTGCTTCTGCTTCTGAGGTTAAGTCTGGAATATACACAGTAGGCATAGGTTGGAACGATTGGGCCAATATAAAAACCATAGCGGTTACGGAAGGACTTGCTACTTGTCTTAGCGTTTATGAGAGTACAGGTCTTCCGACAATATGTGTGTTTTCTGCAAATTTTGGATTAGTAGCTCTTGAGAACATTAGAAAGTTTTGTAATGCGGAGTTCTTGATCTGCTTTGACCATGACCAGAATGGCATAGGACAGGCAAAAGCTAAAGAGATTTGTGCTTCACTTAGCTCTTGCTTGATAAGAATACCTAGCAAGGTGGGAGCAAGGTGGGAGATTATAATGACTTGTACCAGGAAGAAGGACCTAACGCAGTTAAAAGTGAAATCCTCAGTAAAGGTTATAAGTTTTCACAATACTCAATAAAAAACTTTGTGGGTACTCCACCGCCTAGAAGGTGGTTAGTAGATCAAAGTTTAGAGCTGTCTAAAATATCCTTGTTATGTTCTATAGGTGGCATAGGTAAGTCTGGTATAACTTTGAAGGCCTGTTTAGACATAAATCAAGGTCATGGTAATTTTCTGGGTAATAAAATTATGGACAAGGGTAATTGTATTATCTTA
>VTLG01012412.1_pt1 | contig 18715 bp, 14 predicted proteins | sample 4694571 | NCBI WGS metagenome assembly VTLG01 (sample SAMN12604809, study PRJNA352737) | marine metagenome | biome: ENVO:00000447; feature: ENVO:00000209|ENVO:00000569|ENVO:01000036; material: ENVO:00002151; isolation source: viral sequences binned using virsorter ...
TACATGAGAGCTTTAGCTTTGGAGTATGAAACACAGCAAGGTCAGTTTACATTCTTTGGACACCCTCAAGGACATACTAATTACTACCAAAGCTATCAACCTTTCCATGCTTTATCACGATGACAGCTGTAACTCAACGAATTGACAACTATCTAGGTGGAGTATCTAAACAATCTGATGACAAGAAACTTCCAGGTCAAGTCCGAGAGTGTCTTAATGGTTATCCTGATCCCACTTTTGGATTAACAAAGAGACCAGGCTTTAAATGGATTGCAAACTTAGGTACAGGAACTACATATGATTCATCTAAGTGGTTCTACATACACAGAGATAATGATGAGAAATATATAGGATGTATTAAACCTGTACCTGATGGAGGCTCTACAGGAGACATAGATATATGGAATGCTGTAACGGGTGCAGCTTGTACTGTTAACTATGGTACAGGAGCACAGGCATATCTTACAGGAGCACGTACAAACTATCACCTACTAACTGTACAAGATACAACTATAGTAACTAATAATTTAATAACAGCTGCTAAGATTGCTGACCCTTCATTTACAGCTAATAAACAAGCTACTCTAGAATTAAGTGGTTCATCTATTTCAATTACATATGTTATTGTAGTTGCTGGTACTACTGTTACTGTTAATACAGATAGTGATGATACTTATGATGATGCATTAACTAAATTAAAAACTGGTATTGATGCTGCATCTATATCTGGATTAACTACAACTAAATATCAAACTACACTACAATTAACTAGAAGCAGTGCATTTACTATAACTGCTACTGGTGGTAGTGCTAACGCTGCTATCAATGTATTCCAAGATCAGGTAGATAATATATCTCAGCTACCTACACAAACAGCTCATAATCATACAGTTAAAATTATTAACACTGCATCTGATAAAGATACATACTGGGCTAAGTTTGTAGCAGATAACGGTACTTCTGGTCCAGGTTTCTGGGAAGAAACTAGAGATCCTAGTAAGTCTGTAGGTGTAGATAATACAACTATGCCACATGAATTAGTTAATAATTCTACTAATACATTTACATTTCAAAAGATAACTTATACTGAGAGATTAGTTGGAGATGATGTAACTAATGATCATCCTAGTTTTATAGGTAATAAGATACAACAGTCCTTCTTCTATGGTAATAGATTAGGATTACTATCTTCTGATAGTGTTATACTTAGTCAATCTGCTCAACACTATAACTTCTATCATACTTCAGCTCAAACAGTAACAGATGCTGATCCTATAGATCTTGAAGCATCAACAACTAGACCAGCTACACTACATGGCATACTACCTACTACACAGGGTTTAGTATTATTCAGTAAGAATCAGCAATTCCTGATGACTGCTGAAGATAATATCTTTACACCTACTAAGACTACTATTAGAACTATCTCTAACTATGAGATGGATGATAGTGTAGATCCTATAGATATGGGTACTACTATTAACTTCATTAGTAAGACACCAAGTTATACACGTATATTTGGTATGATTACTAGAGGTCAAGATGAGAACCCTCAAGTATTAGACGTAGGTAGAGTTGTAAACGAATGGGTACCAGCTACTGTAGATACATTCATAGCTAGTACTCAAAACCAGTTTATAGCTATGTCTAGTCAGTCTGAAGATAAAGTATATTTCTATCTTACATATAGTGATGGAGAAAAGAATATAGTACAATCTTGGTTTAACTGGCAGCTTCCTGGTACTGTACAAACTATAGCTGTAGACTCAGATGAGTTCTATGCTGTTACTAAACAGGGTAATCAGTTTACTTTAAGTAAAGCTAGTTTAAGTCAAAGCCCTTCTGACGCTATCATTGTTAATAATGATGGACAAAGAATTAATCCTTGTGTAGATCTATATGCAGCAGCTAGTTCTGTATCATATGATTCTACTAATGATTTATCTAAATGTTATATACCTTGGGTCAATGTAACAGCATTAACTCCTGTCCTTCTAATCAAGGGTACAACGGCTACAGGACAGTTTATTGACTCTGGATTTACTATCACACCAAGCACAGGTTCCGACGGTACTGGAGCCTATTTTAGCGTCCCTAGAAAGAACTTAACGAGTATAGCTAGTGATATTATTGTAGGTTATAAGTACGACTTTGATATAATCTTACCTAAGACATATTATAGAACAGATGAAAGTATGCTTAGAACAGACTTTACTGCTAATTTAACTGTAGCTAGAATGAAGTTTTCTGTTGGTCTTTCAGGTCTTATGGCTTTTAAGCTTAAGTCTACTGGTGTTAGGCAAGGTAAGAAAGAGTATACTGGAGATGGTAGTACAACTATATTTAACTGGGTTGTAGAAGATTTAGATTATATAGATAAGGATCAAGTTAAAGTAACATTAGATGGTGTTGCTACAACTGCATTTACTGTATCAGGAGATACTCAAATAACATTTGATAGTGCTCCAGGTAATACAGTTAAGATTGTTATATACCTTGATGAATGGTATAACTTAAATCCTACACAAACAGCTAATACATATCTAGCTAATGATATTGCTTTAGCAGAACAATCAGTATTTACAATACCAATTCATCAGAAAACAAACAACTTCCAACTTAGAATATTTAATGATTCACCATTCCCTGTGTCCTTAAACTCTATGATGTGGGAAGGAAACTACTCACCGAGATTTTATAGGAGAACTTAAATATGATGATGAATGAGTTTGGCACTCCCATGGGTGACATGGAGATGTCAATGCATTCCAATCCAGCTAAAGCTATGATGCAAGAGCAATTAGCTACAGCTGGTATGGAATCAAATATTGTTGGTGCGTTAATCGGTGCTGCTGTTGGTCTTTATGGTGCTAGTAAAGCATCTAGTGCAGCTAAAGAGCAAGCTAGAAAACAGAACGAGGCTACTCAAAGACAATATGAGTATGATCTTGAGATGTACGACTTGAATCAACAGAAGATTCTAGAAGACAGAACACATGCTGCAGAAGGTATTGAAATACAAGCTAGGAACGAAAGAACCAGAGCTGATTGGCAAGACGCTTCTAATGCACGACAGTATCAATACAATTTACAGATAAGAAATAGAGAACAAGAATCTCTAAATCAACAGTTTTTAAAATCTGATTTATTATATGAAGATCAGTTAACTTTAAATCGTTTAGCTGAAAGAACTGCTCAAGATAATGAATATAGAAAGTTAGAGGATATACAAGCTGAAGCTGCATTCGATAGAGAAGAAGCTAATATCCAACAAATTATTAATGAAGGTAAATTTAGAGCTAGAGGAGTTAGCGGTAAATCTGCTGACAAAGCTTCTCAAGTTTCTTATGCAGAAATAGGCTCAACTTTAAGTCGTATTAATGAATCAGAAGCTAATGCTGGTAGAATGGCCAGAGCTGTATTAGATGAAATATCACAAGATAAAGTATCTGCAGACTTAGCAGCATTTGCTCAGAAGATGTTACCGCCTGGTATCATACCGCAACCATTAATGCCGCTAGCTACACCAATAGCAGAATTCCAAATGCCTAGAGAAATACAACCGTTTGACTGGGGACCAAAACCAGTATTGGGTGCTATTGCTTCGCCAAGTGCAGCAGCTAGTCAAGTATGGGGATCAGCTATCGGAGGTATTGCATCAAGTGTAATGTCTAGTTCTGCTTTTAAACCAGGACAATGGTAACTAACTAACAAATTATGGCAAAAGACTACAAACGACATTCTACGGGAGGTCGGTTTAAAAGACCTGATATTGGTGATGCGGGAATACGTTCCCTGAAAGAACAACAAAGAGACATCATTGATTCAATCAAGGTAAGAGCAGAACAAGACAAAGAGATTTCTAATCAACAAATTAGTGGATTCGACAGAAAAAATTTTAAGGAGCAAGAAAACAGACAAGTATTAAAAAACTTAGAGAATGATATTTTTAAGAATAAAACTCAGAATATCAAAGTACATGCTGGTAATGAAATTGATAGATTAGAAGGTGAAGCTAAAGAGTTAGGAAAGAAATCAGAATTCTGGAAGAATTTCTCTACTACTTATTCTCAACAGTTTGCTATGGCAGCAGAGAAAGTCCTAGACTTTAAAGATAGACTATGGGCTGATAAGTATGGAAAGTTATTTGCAACTAATTTTCCTGAGATAATAAAATTTGAAGCTGATTATTTCAGAGAAGATACAACAAAACTTTTAACTAAAGAATTAATTGAAACAGATTGGAAAGCAGAGTTAAAAAATACTCCAGAAGATAATAAAGAAAGAAGAGTAAAAATTAATACTATCCTTGATTTATTAACTAGATCTAACGAAGATCTTGATAATATAAAAGTTCAGACGATTATAGAGAATATTAATTCTTTAGAAAAAGATTTACAATCGACTATTTTAAATGATATTCAGAGTAATCCTGAGAGTAAGTTAAAGTGGAACTCTGCTACAATAATTGGTCACTATGAGCAAGCGGCTATAAATCTAATTATTAGAGCAAAAATAAAACCCAATAGTGCACAAGCTAGAAAATTACATGCTACATTTTTAGCTAAAGGTAAAGCTAAAGCTGCTAAATATAGTCAAGGAGAAGATTTTATAAAGAGTGAAACTCAACTTTTACATTCTTCTAAAGCTGTAGTTGCTAACACAGATCCTACTAAGGTACAAGAGAAACTATTTAATTTATATAAAGCATGTGAAGCTGGTACTCATAAAACTGGAACTGGTACTTATACAACTTTTACTGATCCTAAATCTATTGCAAAATGTATGGGTCAAAATTTAGCACCTCATTACACAGATAAAAAAACATATCTAAAAACAATAGGGCAATTTTTAGTTCCATCTCACAAAGATTCTAGTAAAAAGATACCTATTTTTGAAAGAAACCCTCAATGGCAAGAGGATTTTTCAAAGATTTGGAACCTTGAACATGATGAGAGAATAAGTCAATTAGGTAAGACAGAGAAAATAAATAATGAATTAACTTTTGAAAAAATTACAACGAAACTTCAAGATCCTGACTTTAATCTTAGTAAAGAAGGTCTATCTGAAATTGAAAAAATTTCAATGGAGAATGGTGGAGGTGGTGAAAAAGTACAAACATTATTAGCAACTGCTAGAGTATTTGATTTTGGAAGTAAAGATAAATATTTACTTACTCAACGTCTAAAAGATGAATGGGGAGATGGTAATTATGAAGATTTCATGGAGCTTTATCGATACGTCGATTCTGATACTAAAAAAGTTATGCTTTCTTTAAAACAAGATCTAGATGAACAACGTACTGCATCTTGGTTTGGAGATGGTAAAGGTATACGTAATCATGCAGAACAACAAGTTAAAACAATAGTAAAAAAGGAACAAGTTTTAGGTAGCTCTACAGGTGATGACGCTCATATTGTAAGTGCGTATAAAACTTTGTTTCAAATAGAACTAGCATCTTTGAAAAAGGAAATTCCAGATATTAATAAAAGAGGAATTGAAGCTATGAAGAATGTAGACGAGATGCTTAAAAAAGGAGAAGGTATTTTTAGAAGAACAGGTGAAGGTGGAAACACAATTTGGTTAGCTTTTAATGATGAGCCAAAAAGTGCAAAAGAACCTTTTACTGATGAAGAAGTAGAGAATGAATTAACTCAAACACCTACAGCAAGATATAATAATGCTAATACACTTATTACAAACCATAAAAAAAGTATAAGACTTTTAATACATCAAGATGTTGTAGATGGCATGTTAATTGATATTGCTAATGGTAAAACAGTAGCTATACCTCCTGTACTAGAAAAACTGTATAAAATAAATCCAGGTAATCATGAAACTATTGAAGAATTTGTTAATGATACTTTAGGTACAAACATACCTATTAGTGCTGAAAGTCGTAATACCAAACTTGAAAAGGAAAAGTACTCTCTTATGAGAATACCTAAAAAAGAATTGTATTCTAAAAAAGACTTAGCGTTTATCCATGGGTATATGCAAGAATTTGATGGATGGAGTACAAGCACACAATTTGATGGATTTGTAGCAGCAGCTGGAGGATTAGATAATATTGATATAGATTATGATCCAACATATGACTTCTTGAATGATCCAGATAGAGACTATTCAATGTATTATAGATAACTATGATTGATATTAATGATACGTCTATACAAGAAGACGAAGAAAAAGAGCAACAGATAGCTCAACTACAACAGCTAGATGCTGAAGAACAAGCTCATTCCCAATTAGATCCAGTTATCAAACCTACAGGTCCAGAAGGAACTACTATACCTGAAGATCGTTTTGAAGGTCAAGGAGGTAAAGGAACAACTTCTGCTGTCAACTTATCTGATAAAGTCAACAAAGACAAAATGTGGGAAGAGTACAATGAATGGTATATGATGGGTCGTGAAGGTAGACGTAACCCATTCAATCCATACGGAGATAGTACTCAAGAAGAAACAGATGTAAGAGAAGCTTTAAGGGATCAATGGTTTCTGAAATACTACGGTATGGATTATGAAACTAACAAAGCTAGAGAGGATGAAAATAGAGAGAAGTATGGTAATCCATTAAATCAATTCCGTGATACTATACGTGGATTGACAGATATTAGTATGGGTTCATCTTCTGACTGGATAATGGATGCTGTTGGTGTTTTACCTGGATTAGGTCCATTAGACGACTTCTATGATAGACGTACTAAGAGTCCTAACTCATTCCATCAAAAGTTAAGAAGTTTACTTTCTGTTGTTGTACCTTCTATTGTATCTGGTAATTATGTAGGTAAACAACTAGATAAATTACCAGCACAGATGCCAAAGCTACAGAAGGTATTAATATCTAGTGGAGCATATGGAACACAAGAAGCTGCTGTTATTGGACTTAGTGATACTGGTGAAGAACATAGTATAACAAGAGCTATAGCAGATGGACTTCCAGGCATATTTGGTACTGAAGGTAGTCATCCTATTCCTGACTGGGCTAAGACTTTAGATAGTGATAGTCCTAGTGTTAGGAAATGGAAGAACATGTTACTAGAATCTGGTCCTATGGCTGTTCTTGGTACGTTTGTTGGTATCTTCTTTAAAGGTAGCAAGAAAACAATGCAATGGTTTGAACCTTTAGATGATGCAGCTAAAGCCTATAAAGCAGCTAATGTTGTACAGGAAGCTGAAATTGAAAAGCTTCTTAAGATACAAGAGATTGATACTGCTTTAGCTACTGGTAAAAACTCCAGAGGTATGGAAAATAGACTTATTGCAGCTAGAGAAGAGATAGTACAATCTTTAGATCAAGTAGATGATTTAGATTCTGCTTTAGATGCTTTAGATAGAAGTGCTACTAAAGAACAAAATATAGCTGCTGTTAATAAGTTAAAATCAGGTGCAGATCCAGCAGATTTTGATCCTGATGTAACTCCAGGTTTAGTTGATACAACTAGACAATCAGTACCTCCAGGTAATATTGCACGTAATATGGCTGATACAACAGCTATTAAGAATGGTGTATCTGCAGGTGATCCAGCTCCTGTCATAACAGAAGCAATGAGAACTAAGGGTCTACTAGTAGGTAATACTTCTAGAGATGCTGTCTTAGGTGTAGCTGAACAAGCTAGAGATCTAGGTAGATTCAATGCACTTGTAGATGGATTTAGATTCTCTCAAGCTGAGATGGATGAAGCTGCATGGTCTATCTATAAAGATATTATTAACCCTGAAACATCACTAGATGAGGTTAAAGCCTTATTTGCTAAGAACAGAGACGTTAAGAATCTATTCTTAGGTAAGGTTCAAGTTGAGTATATTAGTGAAGAATCAGCTCTTGCTGCTGCCTTTGCCTTAAGAGACTTAACTGATAGATTCTTAGGTAGAGAGATAGCTCAATCTAGTGCTAGAGTAATGGATACTCTAGGTAGAGAAGTATCTACTATATCTGAAGCTGTTAGAGAAATTTCTCAATACAATGATCCTAAAGCTATGGATCTAATTATTGATAAGATGCAGTTCTTACTAGATGAGTACGCTCTTAATAAGTATATTTCTGGTTGGCAGTTAAGGAATAAAAACTGGTTTGATAGAATACCTCCTAATCAATTAGATAGTGAGTTAAAGATCTTAACAGATGAATTTAAAGTTGCTGAGAATGCACTACATGCTAAGAACTTAAAGTTCACTAAAGAACTAAAGAAACTAGCTAAAGATAATCCACTAGCTATGCGTCCTTTAATGGATGCTTTCGTCCATACTAATGGAGATGTTGATTCATTAGCTAAACTAATGAAATGGACTGGAGAACAAGTAACTCCTACGGGAATGCTTAAGAGTCCTGATCCTAAAGAACTTAACCTATTTGCTAGGTCAGCATGGGGTGTTATATATAATAACGTACTATCTGGTGTATCAGCCCTGAGAGCTGTTGTAGGTAATACATCTCAACTTATACTGAAACCTATTACTGGTGCATTAGGACACGGTATATGGGGCTTTGGTGATGACTTCGCAGGGTTCCAACGACATGTATACTATAATGGTGCTGTCTTTGAAACTAATAGAAGGGCATTAAGAGATGCTTGGAATATGATGAAGAAGGTTCATAAAGATCCTGAAGCTATGATGAAATCTTATCGTAAAGACTTTATCTTTAAGAATGATAAGAAGTGGCAAATCATGGATGATATGAGACCAGTCTGGGAAGCAGAAGGTAATTATGGGAAGATAGTACAATATGACATGGCTAAAACCATGAGAGATATGGCAAAGAACCCAGGATTACGTTATGGTATGACAGGCATGGTATTCCCTGATGTCTTTTCTCAAACACATTTAGCTCATTATCTCTCTAGAATGAGAGCTTATGATGATGTCTTTAGTGAATTTGGTTATGCTGATTGGAAGAAGATAGCTATAGCAGAGAAGAAGCATTATGATTCATTATTTGATGCTAATGGCATGATCAAAGATGATGCATTGAAAGCTATACAAGGAGAACTTTCTTTAAACTTAGATGATGGTTTAGCTAATTGGATTAATAAAGGAACAACTGCATATCCTATAGCTAAGTTCTTATCCATGTTCCCTAGAACTGCTAGTAACTTTGTTAAAAACTCTTTATCTTGGACTCCAATTAGTTTGATTCCAGGTATGAATAAGTATAGTAAAACTATCTATGCTAGAACTGATGATCAAATAGCAGCAGCTTTAGCAGAACATGGTATCGACTTTGCTACTACAAAGAATGCTAGAGTTCTATTTGAAAACTTAAGAGCTGAATATACAGGCAGAGTAGCATTTAGTTCTATCTTAACTAAGGTAGGATGGGATTATGCTATGGCTGGAAACATCAGAGGTAATGGTCATTACAATGCTAGTCGTAGAACAAAGGAAAGAGATCAATTTGGATACCAGACTAAGACTATTAATATAGCTGGTAAATGGGTAAGTTATAAAGGTATACCAGGAGTAGATCCTGTATTAAGTATACTAGGAGATATGGCATATTATGCTAGAGATTTAGATCAACCATTTTTGGAAGATGCTCAAGCTAAATTAATGTGGACTATCTCAGCTTCATTCTTAAATGAAACTCCTTTACAAGGTATTGAACCTCTTATAGCTGCATTTAATGGTGACTTAACTGGATGGTCTAGACTAACAGCTAACTCATTAAGATCACTAATACCTTTATCTGGTGCTGCAGGTGTATTAAGCAATGCTATTACATCTACACAGAAAGATATTGATGCTAGTGTAGTTAAGTATGTACAAAATAAGCTACCTATAGCTTCTAGTTTCTTACCAGAGCAATTAGATTTCTGGACAGGAGAACCTCTTAATGATATAGATAACCCATTCCTTAGAATACTAAATGCTATAAGTCCTATTAAAGTTAGTGGTACAGAAGAGCCATGGAGAAAGTGGTTACTTACTACTGGTTGGGATGGTTTAAGTAGACTTAGAAAAGATTCAACTGGATCATATGAATATACTGAAGCTGAAAGGGAACTAATATATAAGTATATAGGAGAGATGCAGTTATATAAAAAACTCATACCTCTTATGAACGATCCTCAATATAAGAAACATGTAGAATTATTACGAGGACATAGAGCTGCTGGATATGATTTAGATAATCCTGATATTAAACTAAAAACTGAACTATTACCTCTATTTACAGCAATAGATAGAATAGTTAGTGATGCACAAAAACTAGCAGAACATAGACTTCTTAATGAAAGACCTGATATTGTTGAGACTATAGTGACTCAACAACAAGTAGATCATCTAATGAAAGGTGGCGACGTTCAAGGTGCTAGTAACTTACAAAGAGAAACACAAAAAATCCTTCAATACGGAAACAGATAAACAAACATTATGGCTGTTACAGAACAATCGTATACAGGTAATGGCTCCACCACCAATTACTCATTCACATTTCCATATCTTAAGTCAACTGACATAGAAGTTCAGGTTGACGCAACCGTACAATCAACGAGCACATGGTCGTTAGCTAACGCTACTACGGTACAATTTAATACTGCTCCTTCAAATGGAGCCAAAATCAAAATACTTAGACAAACGAATGTTGACAGTTTAACAGCTACCTTCTATCCAGGTTCGGCTATTAAATCAGAAGATTTAAACGATAACTATACTCAAAACTTATATAAGACCCAAGAGGTAGGTAATAGGTATTTTGAAAATACTGGCGGTACCATGACCGGGGACTTGAAATTAGCAGAAGATGTCAGTCTTACGTTTGAAGGTGCTACAGATGATGCCCATGAAACTACTCTTACTGTAGCTGATCCTACTGCAGATCGTACTATCACCTTACCTAACGTAACAGGTACGGTGGTAACGACTGGAGATACTGCTACAGTTACTGCGACAATGCTTGCTGCTAACTCTGTTGATTCTTCGGAATTAGTAGATGGTAGTATAGATACTTCACACATTGCTGATTCTCAAGTTACTACAGCTAAGATAGCAGCAGACGCAGTTACTGGAGCTAAGATAGCAGATGATCAAATCAACTCAGAACATTATGTTGATGGGTCAATAGATACTGCACATATAGCTGATAATCAAATAACTTCTGCTAAAATAGCTAACGAAACGATCCTTACAGCAAATATAGCTTCTGGTCAAATTACTCAATCTAGATTAGCTAATCATAATATAATTAACACAGATCAACTACAAAACAATTCAGTAGCTACTGCTAAGATAATCGATGATGCTGTAACTAATGCTAAAATGGCAGATGATTCAGTCGGAGCAGCAGAACTTATAGATACGTCTGTAGGTACCGCAGCTTTAGCATCGAATGCTGTTACTTTAGCTAAGATGGCAGACAATGCTGTAGGTACCAGTGAGTTAGTTGATAGTGCTGTAACTACAGCTAAACTAGGAGCTGATGCTGTAACTGGAGATAAGATAGCAGATAATGCTATTGGTGCTGAACACTTAGCAGCTAACTCCGTAACAACCTCAGAGATAGCCGATGCTGAACTCACAACGCTTGCTGGTATGCAAACAGGTACTGCAAGTATCTTGGCAGGTGGTACTGCTCTTACTGCGACTCTTACCGAAATTAATACGGTGGTCGATGGTAAGTCTGTTGAAACTACTATATCAGATACTGATGCCGCATACCCTACTAGTGGAGCTGTTGTTGATTATGTTGCTGCTCAAATTGCCCCTATAGGTGGTCTTGAAGTTATAGCAACAGAAGTAGCATTTCCTAATACTCAACCTGCATCTGGTGTAGTTATCAGTATAGCTGACGCTGGTGGTGTTGTAGTTAATGGATCTGGTACTAGTACTACAGGTAGAACTGTAGGTGGTTCAACAGTAACTATTAATAATATTAATTCTCAGTTCAACAGTACAACTCTTGCAGCTGGTGTTGGTCTTTTAGTTAGTTCTACAGGATCTGGTCAGATATATAACTACCATAAAGCTACATTAAAAGAATCTGATTTAGCTAACTTAAGTACAGATATTAATGACTTTAATAATAGATACCGTGTAAATGCTGGAGAACCTGGATCTAATAATGATGAAGGTGATTTAGTATATGATACTAATGCTGATAAGATGAAGGTTTATGATTCTTCAACTTCAGCATGGAAAGAAGTTACATCAACTGGAGACTTTAAATACCTATTCTTATGTCCAACTGGAGGCTCAGGAGCACCTACTTTAAATGGTAGTATTGCTACATATGACCTTAGAGAATCTAGTAACTCAGGTTCATCAGCTAGTATAACTAGTGCAGCTCAATTACTTGTTAGTATTAACGGTGTAGTACAGAAAGCTAATACAGGTACATCTGCTCCTAGTGAGGGATTTGCACTTGTTGATGCTAATACTATTATATTTGGAGCTAACCTAGCTAGTGGTGACAGTGTATTTATTGTACAGTTTGGATCTGCTTTAACTATTACTACTCCAGGTGACAATACAGTAGCTACAGCTAAACTACAGAACCTTGCAGTTACTGAAGGTAAGATAGCTAATGATGCTGTAACCGCTGACAAACTCGCTAACTCTATTAATACAGAGATAGCAGCTAATACAGCTAAAGTCACTAATGCTACTCACTCAGGTGAAGTAACAGGTGCTACAGCTTTAACTATTGCAGATGACGTAGTAGATGAAGCTAATCTAAAAGTATCTAACGCACCAACTAACGGCTACGTCCTAACAGCTCAATCTGGTAATACAGGTGGAATGACATGGGAAGCAGCTTCAGCTGGAGCAACAGGCGGTAATAGTAATGCTAATGGTGTCTTCTGGGAGAACCAGCAAACAGTTACCCACGACTATACCATCCAAAACAATTACAACGCAGGTTCCTTTGGACCTATAACTATAAATTCTGGTATCACCGTTACGGTTGGTGCTGGTGAATCTTGGACGGTAATCTAACTATGGCAATTACAATTAATGGAAACGGAACCGTCACAGGAATCTCCGTAGGTGGTCTACCAGACGGAATAGTAGACACAGATACTTTAGCAAATAATGCTGTACAAACAGCAAAACTTCATGATGATGCTTTAACAGCAGCAAAAATGCCTTCAGGAACGTCACTGCAAACTGTTTCAAATCCTGCTGGTTCAAGTGATATAAATGTAACCAGTGATAGCTGGACAAATACTGGGCATACTGCAACTATTACAACACTAGCCGCAAATTCAAAAATTTTAGTAGAGCTAACAGGTGGTGGTTGGCATGATAATGGTAATAATCAGGCGACTATAAATATCACATTTGAACGTAATTTTGATGGAGGTAGTTATTCGTCCCCTTCAAATGCAAAAGCAGGTGCTTCTGAATACGGTTTAATGAGAATGAGTGCTGACGGTGAAAATTGGAATATCGGACCATACGCTTGTTCATTGCTGGATTCCCCTGCTCAAGCAGTAGGTACAGTGATTATTTATAGAGTAATAATTAAAAAAGATTCAAGTAATGGTAATTCTCAATATCAAAGCAATGATAGAGGCATGCCAATGCTAACACTTACGGAGATAGCAGCATGAGTAAAATAAAATTACCCCACGCAAGTGGGAATAGCATGAGCATAGGTGCTCCTGCAACGAATCCTGCCTCTGATTTGGAGCTGAAGTTACCTGCAACTGTAGGTAGTGCTAATCAGTTTTTAAAGAATAGTGGTACAGCAGGAACTTTAGGATTTTCTACACTTGTCGAAGATTCGAGTGGAAACATAGGAATTGGCGTTACACCATCAGATTTATTACATCTAAAGTTTGGTACAAACCTACACATGAGGTTTAATGATGATGTTGATTCTGTACCAACAATAAGTTCTCAACAAGATAATGGTGATTATAATGTTTTCGGTTTAAAAGTAAATAGTTTAAGAATACAAGTAGGTACAAGTCCAACAGAAAAACTCCGTATAAATAATGAGGGAGTTGTATCTATAAACACTACTGCTACTGGTTTCTATAGTGTTGATGGTAATTTAAACATTGCTAATACCAATACTAATAACTGGACCTGCTTAGGTTTATCAAGAAACACAACGAATGGTAGAAGTCAAATAAGATTTAACAATCCAAATGGTTGCGTTGGTTCAATATCTACAGCTGATTCTGCTACTGCATTTAATACCAGTTCAGACTATAGATTAAAAGAAAATCAAGTAGCCATATCTGATGGAATTACAAGAGTAAAACAATTAAAACCTTATAAGTTTAATTTTAAAGTTGATTCTTCTAAAATAGTTGATGGATTCTTTGCACATGAGGTAACACCTGTTGTACCAGAAGCAATATCTGGAGAAAAAGATGCAGTTATGGAAGATGGATCAATAGATGCTCAATCTATAGATCAATCAAAACTTGTTCCTCTTCTCACGGCTGCATTACAAGAGGCGATCACTAAAATAGAATTATTAGAAACTAAAGTATCAGCATTGGAGGCAGGATGAGCACATTAAAAGTAAATACAATACGACACACAGGAGCATCAAGTGATGCTGTTACCTTGGCAACCGATGGAACGTGTACGGCAAAGATTACTAATAATCTAAGCAACAGAAATTTGATAATTAATGGAGCTATGCAAGTTGCTCAGAGAGGTACTTCGTCTACTGGGCATGGTATGGAATGTATAGACAGATGGAATCATTACAGAGAAGGTGTTGAGGAGAATCCAGTTTTTGTCCAATCAGATGTTGCAAGTGGTACAGCTCCCTATCAAAAGGGATTTAGAAAAACATTTAAAGTAATTAACGGTAATCAAACAAGTGGAGCAGGTGGAGATGACTACATAACCATAGATCATAAAATAGAGGCACAAGATATTGCTAATTCTGGTTGGGATTACACAAGTACTTCTAGTTATATAACATTATCTTTTTGGGTTAAATCTAGTGTTGCTCAGATATTTTATGGGTACTTAAAATCTCAAGATGGAACTGCCAAAAGTTATCCATTTTCTACAGGCAGTTTATCTGCTGATACTTGGACAAAAGTTACAAAAACAATTCCTGGCGTTAGTGGGCTTCAATTTGATAATGATAACGGTCATGGACTGCAACTTAGGTTCTTACCGTTTAGAGGAGTAAACAAAACAGATCCAGGTGTAACTTTGGATGCTTGGGGAAACTGGAATAATACGGCTAGAGTCCCAGATATTAGTAATACTTGGTACAATACTAACGATGCAACATTTGAAATTACAGGCGTTCAGTTAGAAGTTGGAGAGCATGCCACTGACTTTGAACATAGATCGTATGGTGATGAATTAGCTAGGTGTCATAGGTATTATTACAAACATATAGCAGGAAATAACTTAGTAGTATGCCTTGGTTTCTCTTCGGCAACTAATCAAGTTAGTGGTTATATTCAGTTTCCTACAACGATGAGAGCCACACCTTCAATAGATCATACTAGTGGTGATAACTATTACAGACTGGGAGCTGGTAATTTAGGTGGTGACAAGTATGTTGATGGAGCTTGGGCATTACAAGGAGCAACTGACCAATCAACTCGAATATATGCAACGCCTCAATCAACTCTTACAGCAGGTGAACCAGGTTTAGTAGATACAACAAGCGCTTCCGCTTCTATGGCTTTTTCAGCAGAACTTTAATTATGACTTTTACTTACAAATTACAAAAAGGACTTGAAGCAGAAGCTAGTTCAGTAACTAAATTTTTTACAGGAACAAATAGGGCTTTAAATATACCTTTTGATTCAGCGAACACAGACTATCAAGACTACCTAGAATGGGTAGCAGCAGGTAACACAGCGGAGGCAGCAGATTAATGGCATTAACACAAGTAAAAACAACAGGTTTAGCTGATGATGCTGTCACCACAGATAAGTTAGCTAATGCTATAAATACAGAAAGAACAGCTAATACAGCTAAAACAAGTTTAGAAGATAATTCAGTAACCCTTGCTAAACTAGCAGGTGGTACAGATGGTCAGATAATTACATATGATGCTAATGGAGATCCAGTTGCAGTAGGACCAGGTACAGATGGTCAAGTATTAACTTCTACAGGAGCTGGATCGCCTCCAGCTTTTGAAGATGCTGCTGCTGGTGGAGCAGCTTTAACAGGCTCAACTAATAATACCATTACAACCGTTACAGGTGCAAACGCTATTACTGGTGAAGCAAATCTTACTTATGATGGTACTTCGTTAGAAGTTAAAACAGGATCTTTTAAGGTATGGGGTACAGAAGGTAATGATGCAGAGATAAGATTATTTGCAGACGAGGGGGATGATAATGCTGATGCTTGGAGTATTCTTTCTACTGCTTCAGATAATAAATTAAAATTTAGGAATGCAACTTCGGGAAGTTATGTAGAAAAACTAACACTCGATTCGAATGGAAGAGTTGGTATAGGTACAACTACTATAGACAAAAACGATCATTCATTACTAAATGTACATAGATCCACATCCGACTCTAATTACATGTACTTCACCAACAGTACAACTGGTGAAACAGGAGCAGATGGTTTTACTATTGGTTTAGATGGTACCGAAAATGCATTAATTTGGAATCGAGAAAATACTGATATGCGTTTCGGTACAAATGCTACGGAACGAATGACTATTTTAGCTGCAGGGGGTCTGACCTTTAACGGCGATTCTGCAGCAGCGAATGCTCTTTCAGATTATGAAGAGGGCACATTCAGTCCTTTACTTCGTACAAACGGTGATACTACTGGTCAAGCAACTGGTTCAGGTACGTATGTAAAAATAGGTAGAGCTGTTCATATTCATGTACTTTTTGGTAATAAAACACTAACAAGTCTACCTACTGGAGATATAGCAGTTGTTTCTTTGCCTTTTGTAGCTAACCAGACTCAAGGTGATGAATTCGGTATGAGTAGTAAAATGGTAGTGATGGGTGTAGATAGTAATTCTACTCATGGCTACTTTAGAACTGGTAATGGTTCAGCAGCCGCTTTAGGTTATTTCAACCAAGATGGTTCTACTTGGGCACAATGGAGTACAACTCAATGGGACAATAGCGGAGTATACCTTATATTTAATATGACCTATTTTACAAATTCATAATGGCATTAACAGAAACAACAGAAAACGACAAAATAGAAGTCGTTAATAAATGGAATATAGGAGTAAGAAAAGCAACCGTTATTAAAAAAGATGGTGTAGAACTTACTCGTACTTTTCATAGACATGTATTACAACCGGGTGAACTTGATGCAAGTGATAACCTAGTTGATACAGATATTAGTGGAGAAGATGCAGATGTACAAGCAATCTGCAATACTGCATGGACTACACAAGTCAAAGCAGACTATAAGGCATTCTTAATTGCAAATAAACCTACCTAAAACTCCTAAACCTCTACCTACGATGGAAATCGAGTTTAAGCCGCCTGAAGCTCGTATTCCTGGCTATACCCCTATGGTGATCCCTCCGAGTGATCTGGAGGCTCCTGAAGGGGTAGAGAAAGAGACTACGGAAGAACCACCTCCTCCACCTAAAGTACAGTTACCTGTATTAGATATACAGATGCCTTTACCAACTGCAGAAGTAGTAGCAACTGCTACCTATGCAGCGGTGGCAGCTGTAGCAACAACCACCCTAGCTACACCTCTCTTTGATCAAATAAAAAAGAAATTACAGAAATTCCTACAAGGTAAGATTGATAAATGGAAGCAACAGCGAAAGAAGAAAAAAAAGGATTCTTCGGAAAATTAAAAGATGCTGCAGAAGACCAAGAACACCAAATACAAATCTTAGGTACATTTGTTAGACTTGGTGTTGTGGTATGGAGTGGCTTTATTATTACATTGAACTATGTAGAGATACCTATGATCAAGAAAAGCCCAGGTGGAGACATAACTTTCCCTGCTAGTATTTTTACTGGAGCACTTGCAACATTTGGCTTAACTACTGGTAACGGTAATAATAAGAAGAACGACAAACCAAAGACATGAAGAAATGGCTAGTACTCTTATTGCTGGCATCACCCACGGTAGCGAGAGCAGAATTAGTGACCCCAAACTTTACGCAGGGGTCGATGAACAGTACAACGACAACGACTCAAGAGATCGTAGAAGAAATAACTACGACAACCTATGGGTCTGCATTAAACAAATGGAGTGGGGAAAACATAACCCATACATCAGCCTCATCAGGAGGTATAGCCGACTCAGATTCAATATTCACCCTACATACAGCTGGAGATCCTTTCACTTTAGAAGTGACAACAAGAGCAGCCAGCCAAGTATTATCAGTAACAGAAATAGACCGAGAAATCGACACTACTTCTACTACGGTATCCTTATCAGTCTTCTCTCAATAGCTCCTGCTAGAGCTGAGACTGATAATGTAGCTAATCCAGTTGCAGCTGCGACAGGTAATGTAACTAATCAGGCGGTGCAATTCCAGAATAATGGAGCACCGTCAAGACAGCATTACGGTCCTAATATAAGCTGCAATGGAGCTACTATGACATTCTCTCCATTCTATATGGGTAATCATACAACTCCTTATGATGACGTAATGGCTCAACAGAGTTATACAGTTGCTGAAAACTGGGGAGGTCAAATCAATTTTATGATACCTTTAGACCGTGAAGGTTTAAATAGGTGTCGTAGTATAGCAGCTAGACAAGAAGAAAAGATGAGATTAGATTATGAATTAGTTAGAGTCCTTAAGTGTGCAGAACTGCAACAGAAAG